>OLHG01000786.1_pt1 | contig 21626 bp, 20 predicted proteins | sample 1605971 | NCBI WGS metagenome assembly OLHG01 (sample SAMN03283289) | human gut metagenome | biome: human-associated habitat; material: feces | host: Homo sapiens | place: Peru | collected 2012 | reverse complement strand
TAGGTTGATTTTTTTGCACTCCTGCATTTGATAGCTCATATCTTCCTATATAAAATCCTCCATATTTTTGTATACTCGTTATCATTTCATTATAGGCTGCAGCTATCGATTCTGCCATTTTTTCTTTGCTTGCAAAGCCTAATATTGTATTATAATATTCTGCACTTGCATCAAAACTTGGTTCATCCACCCCAACAATTAAATCTGGCTCATGAAATCCCATTATTTCACCTGATGGAACTCTTTCCATATTTTCACTATAACTTTTTGAATATTTTGTTGTTTTTACTGCAGTATCTCCTGATGTTCCACAAAGTGTATGTTCCTCTGTATTTGACATATCACACATCTTTGCTAATGTTGCTGAATCTACTGGAACCCATACCCATTCATTATTACTGTCATCTTTTATTACAAGTCCATGTTCTATAGCTTCTTGTGTTGGAGCTGAACTTCCATTTCCCCATACTGCTAGTCCATCATTTATTGGTGTATAACCTTCTGGTATTGTTGGATTATTGTAATTTCCACTTTTTCCATTTATTGTTCCATTTGCTGTTGCCTTTTCACCAACAGATATTTTTTTTAAGCTTGGATCTACTTTTGATCCTCCATTTCCACCTATTTGTTCATCTACCCAATCTGCTACTCCATTCATCTGTGCTTGTTCATTATCCTTAGCTTGTCCATATTTATTTTTTGCTTCTTTTGATTTTTTCATTATTCCATTATTGTTTACTACTAAGCTTATACTTATCCCTGCTAATATCAAAAGTACAACTATTGTAACTACTAGTGCTACTAGTGTTATTCCGTTTTTTGTTTTTTAACATTTTATTTTTCTCCTTTGTTTCTTTTACTTTTTTTAATGTTCTTTTTGGCATTTTACCTTCCCCTTTCCTTTTGTATATTGTTATTATAAAACATCTCATTTTATAAATCAACTATTATTTTAATCTATTTAAAATATTACTTTTAAATGTCTTATTCCATCCTTAATTGCATTTAAATGAGGCTTTCTATTTCTGCCATCTTTATAAAAATTAATTGGTATCTCTGTAATTTTTAGATGTGCCTTTTGAGCTTTTATAATCATCTCACTAGCATATTCCATTCCAGGAGAAGTGCAATTTAAATCTATTATCTTTTTGTTACAGTATCCTCTAAGTCCACAATTAACATCATAAATCTTAACCTTATATTTAGCTCTTATTAAAAATGATAATACTGGAGTTCCAAGATATCTATGTGTAAATGGCATTGCTTTTTTTTCCATTTTTCCTTTAAGCCTATTTCCAATTACAAAATCATAGCCTTCTCTTAACTTATCTAGAAAAGGTTTTATTTCCGAAAAATTATAACTGTCATCCGAATCTGCCATAATCACATATTTTCCTTTTGCTACTAGCGTTCCGGTATCTTAAAGCATTTCCATATCCCTTTTCTTTTACATTAACAACATTAGCTCCTAATTCTTTTGCTATTTCTATGGATTTATCAGTGCTTCCGTTGTCAGAAATTAAAATCTCTGCATTTATTTTCTCTTTTTTTATAAAATCTTTAGCTTTTTTTATGCATATTGGTAAAGTTGTTTCTTCATTCAGGCATGGCATAAGTATTGTTAGTTCTATATTGTCCATTTCGTCTCCTTCTATATTTGTTATTTCTTTAATTAGTTTATTATTTAACTCTTAGAGTCTTTTAAATATGTTTCTACATTTTTCATCAGTATATCTTTTACCTGATTTATTAGAGTATTTATATCCATTTCTTCTTCACTGTTAGCAATGCACTCTTTTGCAATAGTTCTTATCACATTTATTGTTCTTTTTTCTAATAATAGTTTCTCTTTACTTTTCTTGAATTTATTATGTTTAAAAATTTTAACAAATATATTATGAGATTTTTCATAGTTATTTCTCTCTATCTCTTGTATACATATGTCTTGGATTCTTTCACCTTTTTTACAGAACTTGCGTCCTGTTGCTATAGTTTTAAATTCCTCTGCGTCTTCTTTTGAAGTAAATTCAATTGATTTCTCTATTATCTCTATTTTTGGTTCTTTTGTTTTTCTCATTTTTCAATCCTTTCTCAAGGTATAAATATTCCTTTTAATATTAACATTACTCTAAAATTATTGCAACTATTTTAAATAATTATTTTAACTATTGTATTTTTGCGTTTTCCTGTCCAACTATTTCCTGAAGTTCTTCTAGAATATCTTTTGTCACATATAGTCCACCAGCAGGATCATTTCTTTCCCCATTTATTATTACAACCGGCACATTATTTTTATCTCCTGTAAAGAATTTCAAAGCTCCTCTTAATTGATCTTTCTTTTCTTCAGATAAATTTGTTATATTTATATACAAGCTTTTTGATTTTGTATCTTCGAATTTTTTTATTTCTCTTGCAACTATTTTTGTATCCTCGTCTTCTCTAATACTTAATCTACCTTCTACTAATACTATGTTCTCATCTATCAATTCATTTGAGCATTGTAGATAACAATTTTCAAATATTATTACTTCTATGCTACCATATAAATCTTCTAACGTTGCAAATGCCATTATCTTATTATTTTTAGTATATTTCTTTTTGATTGATGTTATTATTCCTGCAAATTTAACGAATTGTCCATCTTGTAACAGTTTAAATTGTCCTCTATTATCTAATAGCTCTGGATTTTCCATCTCTGCCTGTGATAATTGTTCAAACTCTCTGATTTGCAAAGTGTTTATATTGGCTTGTTTAGAGATTTGCTCTCTATATTTTTCAAGAGGATGTCCTGATATGTATATTCCAAGCATTTCTTTTTCCATTGATAGTAGCTCTTGATCTGTGTATTCTTTTAGTGTTGTATAATTATATTTTAGTTTTTCCATATCATTTGATTCTTCTGTTTTCCCAAAGTCAAACATTGATACTTGTCCTTGTATATTCTTTTTTGACATTCCACTTATTGTATCTAATATATCTTCAAACGAAGCCATTAGCGTACTTCTAGTTTCTGCAAAGTTATCAAAAGCTCCTGCTTTTATTAAACTTTCTATGCACTTTTTATTAACAGCTTCCCCTTCCATTCTTTCGCAGAAGTCTGTAAAGCTTTTATATTCGCCACCTTTTTCCCTATTCTGAACTATTGCATCAACTGCTGCTATTCCTACATTTTTTATGCTTCCTAAACCAAACCTGATTTTTCCATCATCTACTGTGAATTTTGTAAAACTTTTATTTATGTCTGGTTTTAAAATATCTATTTTTAATCTTTTACATTCATCTATATATTCTGGTATTTTGTCTAGATTTCCTAAGAAGCTGTTTAACATTGCTGCCATAAATTCGTTTGGATAATATGTTTTTAGATATGCTGTTCTGTATGCAACTACTGCATAGCAAGCTGCGTGCGACTTGTTAAATGCATATTTTGCAAACTCCGCCATCTCATCAAATATTTTATTTGCTGATACCTCGTCTATTCCATTTCTTACACAACCTGGAACTATAACATTTCCATTTTCGTCAACTTGTCCATTTATGAAGATTTCTCTTTCTTTTGCCATTACATCTAGCTTTTTCTTTCCCATTGCACGACGAACTAGGTCTGCTCTTCCTAGCGAATATCCAGCCAAATCTCTAACTATTTGCATAACTTGTTCTTGATAAACCATACATCCATATGTAACTTTTAATATTGGTTTTAACGATGGATGTGTATATACTGCGTGTTCTGGATCTTTTTTGTTTGCTATGTATCTTGGAATCTGGTCCATTGGCCCCGGTCTGTATAAAGAAACTCCGGCTATTATATCTTCTAGACAGTCTGGCTTAAGCTCTTTCATAAAGTTAGTCATTCCTTGGCTTTCAAACTGGAATATTCCCATTGAGGTTCCTTCTTGCCATTGCTTAAAGACTTTTGGATCGTTCATATTTGCATCAAACTCTACATCTATTCCTTTGTCCTTTTTTACAAGATCTATTGTATCTTGTATAACTGTCAAAGTTCTTAATCCTAAGAAGTCCATCTTTAGAAGTCCAAGTTCTTCTAGTGTTGTCATTATATATTGAGTTGAAACTACTCCATCTCTTTCATACAAAGGAACATATGTTACAACTGGATCTTTTGTTATAACAATTCCACAAGCGTGAGTTGAAGCCTGTCTTGGCATTCCTTCTAATGCCATTGCGATGTCCAGTAATCTTTTTGTCTCAGGATTGTTTTCATATTCATCTGCCAATTCCTTGTTTTGTTCTAATGCTTTTTTTATTGTAATATGAATCTCATTTGGTATCATTTTTGCAAGTTTGTCAGCATTTGCATATGGAACATCCAATACTCTTGCAACATCTCTAATTACCATTCTTGCAGACATTGTTCCAAATGTTATTATCTGAGAAACGTGGTCTTGACCGTATTTTCTACCAACATAGTCTATTACTTCTTGTCTTCTTTCGTAGCAGAAATCAACGTCAAAATCGGGCATACTTATTCTCTCTGGATTTAAGAATCTTTCAAATATTAATCCATATTTTATTGGATCTATGTCAGTTATTTCTATTGCATATGCAACAATTGATCCTGCACCAGAACCTCTTCCTGGACCTACTGGTATATTCTGAGTTTTAGCATAATGTATGTAATCCCATACAATTAAGAAATAATCTACATAACCCATTTTTTTGATTACTTCTAGTTCATAATTTTCTCTATCTATTATTTCTTGTGATGGATTTTCTCCATATCTATTTTTTATTCCATCATCACATAATTTCTTCAAGTAATCATAGTGAGTTGCATATTCTGCTGGCACATCATAGTTTGGAAGTATTGTATGTCCAAACTCAAATGTTACATTGCATTTGTCTGCTATTTTTACTGTGTTCTCTATTGCTTCTGGCACGCCCGAGAAATAATCACTCATTTCTTCCGGTGATTTTATATAAAGTTCATCTGTTTCAAATCTCATTCTGTCATCATCTGTAATCTTTTTGCCAGTTTGTATGCATAACAATATTTCGTGGTTGTATGCATCCTCTTTTTTTAGATAATGTGAATCATTGGTTGCAACTAGTGGTATGTCTAGCTTATGTGATAATTCTACTAGCTTTTGATTTACTAAAACTTGTTCATTTATCCCATTATTTTGTATCTCTAAATAGTAGTCTTCTCCAAATATATTTTTAAACCACATTGCTGCTTTTTCTGCTTCATCCATATCTCCTTTTAATATTGCTTGTGGTATTTCTCCTGCTAAACATGCACTACAACATATTAAGCCTTCATGATATTTTTCTAGTACTTCTTTATCTATACGAGGTTTGTAATAAAATCCCTCTGTAAATCCTATAGATACTAGCTTTGTTAGATTCTTGTATCCTTCATTGTCTTTTGCAAGAAGAATTAAGTGATTGTATCTTGCATCTATATTTGGATCTTTGTCAGTCCTTTTTCTTGGAGCAACATATACTTCACATCCTATGATAGGTTTTATTCCATTTGCCATACAAGCTTTGTAAAAATCAACTACTCCAAACATAACACCGTGGTCAGTTATAGCCATTGCCTTCATTCCAAGTTCTTTTGCTCTTACTGGTAAGTCTTTTATTCTATTTGCTCCATCTAGTAAACTGAATTCACTATGCACATGTAAATGTACAAATTCTGCCATATATATTCCTCCAACTTTTCTTTAACATATGTCATATTCTATCACGCACAGAGATTTTTTTCAATATAAAAGCAAGGAATTTCTTCCTTGCTCTTGCTATCCTATCTCTTCTACTAGCTTTGGCATATTCTTGCCTTGTACTGTTGGTATGCATATGATTTTAAATTTTGTTGTTTTATCTCCAAATTTTGTTTCTATGATATCATTTACTTTTACTTCATAACTTGGTTTTACTGCTTTTCCGTTTACATATATTCTACCACAGTCTGCCGCTTCGTTTGCAACTGTTCTTCTTTTTATTATTCTTGATACTTTTAAAAATTTGTCTAAACGCATAATTGCTCCTTTCGTGTAATACTTATTTGCATTTTAATTTTATTTTTTCTTAGTCTTAGTGTTACTATATTATATTTTGAGAAGGTCGAGTTGAAAATGATTGAGCCTAGGAGTTCTTAATAAAGTTTTACGGAAAGAGTTCAGGTGGATTCAGTTATGAATCCATACGTGGAAGGGTGCCGTAAAACTCATTTAGAAATCCTTGCGAAATTGTTTGAACGAGAACTTTGAAAAATATAATATATAACACTAAGAATTATATAATTCTAAAATTTTATCATATTTAAATTTCTATTAACTTGTTCAAATACACACTATATATGCACATTTTATCTACCTTTTTATCTAAAGATTGCTCTAATGCTTCCTTATAAAGGTCAAGCTGTCCTTTGTATTTTTCTACTAACTCATTTTCACATTGAACATAATCTGTTTTATAATCCACCAATATCAAATTATCATCTTTGTCAATGAAAAATAAGTCTATTACACCTTGAACTAGTATGTCTTCATCATCTTCCTTATTTATTTGATTATATATTCTACTTGCCTTTATATTAATGTAAAATGGATGTTCTTTGTGTATTTCTTTTGCTTGTTTTAGTTCTTTCCAAAGTCGTGAATTTGTATATTCCAATAATTTTTCTTTATCTATGTTTTGTACTTCAATTTCTGTTATTATTTCTTTATCTTTTAATTTCTCTATCAATTCAGTTATTTTTTCTAAATTGTATTCTTCTGTTTCTTTCATTTTTTGCAGACATAGATGTATTAAAGTTCCTTTTTGTGCTCCTGTAAGTTTTGTTTTTGCTTCTTCATTTATGAACTTTGGCTCTTGTGTTATTTGTATCTCTTGTTCTCTTTGCTCTTTTAATTTACTTACAGATGTTTTTGTTGGTATTCCCTCAATACTTTGATGTTTGTATTGCCAGTTTAAAATTTCTTTTATCTTTTCTTTTTCTTGTTCATTATTATTCTTATTTGATTCTTCAATTATTTTTTCAGAAATATCCTCTACTTCATTTTCTATTTTTACAGAAGTTTTTTCTCTTTTGTTTATATTTACCGTAAATAGATTTTTTGTGTTTGCCACTCCTTCTTTTAAATAGATTAGTTCTAACCAGTCTAAATATGTTTTATATTTTTGCAATAGATATGGATTTATCTTATTGTCGTCTATTGTAGAGTATATCTCTAACAATTTTTGTTTTTCTGACATCTTCTTATTTACATCTTTTTGTCTTCCCACAATTATTAGCTTTTCTTTTGCCCTTGTTAACGCAACATATAAAATTCTCATTTCCTCTGATATTGCTTCATTTTTTGCCTTTATTGCTAATGCTTTTTTTGCCAATGTTTTAAATTCTATATATCTATCTGAATCTATGTATTGTGGTCCCATTCCTAAATCTTGGTCTAATAGTATTTTTCCATTTAAGTCTCTGAAGTTGAATTGTTTTCCTACTCCAGCAAGTATTACGACTGGAAATTCTAATCCTTTACTCTTGTGAATTGTCATTATTCTAACAACATTTTCGTTCTCTCCTATTATTTTAGCAGCTTTTAAATCTTCTTGATTGAATTTTATTTTATCTATGAAGTTAATAAAATTGTAAAGTCCTTTAAAGCTAGCTTCTTCATATTGTTTTGCTCTTTCGAATAACATTCTTAAATTAGATACTCTCAAAGCTCCATTTGGCATTAAATTCACATAGTTCATATAACCTGTTTTTGTATATATGTTCCAAATCCATTCATCTAATGTCATATATTCTTCATCTTCTCTAAGTTCTTTTAACAGAGCTAAAAATCTATGAGCTTTTTCTAAATCCGACTTTAAAAGTGCTTCATAAAAACTTGAATTTCTGTCCGCCATTCGTATTTCTATTAGTTCATTGTCTGTAAAGTTTCCTATTGGCGAACGCATAACTGTTACAAGTGGAATATCTTGCATTGGATTGTTTATTATTCTTAGCAATGACATTATTGTTTCTATTTCTACTGACTGCAAATATTGGCTCGAGCTATCACTATATACAGGAATCTCTAATTCAGATATTTCCTTTTCATACACATTTGCAACTCCTGATGACGTTCGTAGAAGTATTGCTATATCTTTATATTGAATATCTCTTCTTCCCGTTTTTTTGTCTATAATTTGATACTTACTATCTATTAGTTCTTTGATTTTTCTAGCTACAAATCTTGCTTCTAAAACTACATCTTCTACTTTTTCCTGTTCTTCTTCTGTTTCTTCTTCATCTGTTTTCCAAATGTCATCATTTTCTTCTGATAAGTCTAATACTTCCAGTTGTGTTTTATAATCTTGATTTTGTATTTCTTCAAAATTTGCTCCTAGATTTAAATACTCATCTTGATTATATTCTATGTTTCCTAGTTCTCTACTCATTATGTCTTCAAATACTAAATTCGTAAAGTCCAGTATATTACTTCTACTTCTAAAATTCTTAAATAGTTGAATTTTTCTATCTTCTCCATCCACTGGCTCTAATTTGTAACTATCATATTTATCTAAAAATAACTTTGGTCTTGCTTGTCTAAATTTATAAATACTTTGCTTTACATCTCCAACCATAAAAATATTATTTCCTCTTGATACACTTGTTAAAATGTATTCTTGAACTAAGTTACTGTCTTGATACTCGTCAATAGCAATCTCTTCAAATTTGTTTTCATATTTTTTTGCTATTTCTGATTTTACAACATTTCCATTCTCATCTTTTTTTACAAGTATCCTTAGAGCTAGATGTTCCATATCACTAAAATCCATAATGTTCTTTTCTCTTTTTCTCTGGTAGAATTTTTGAGAAAATTCTAATATTAGGTCTTTTAGCATTTTTAATATTGGATACATATATTTTATATCTTGCACTGCTTCTTCTGATGAGCAATTCATCAATTTCTTTACTTTCTTAAATTCATCTTTTGTGCTTTCTCTTACATCTTTTGCTTCATCCTTTAAATCATTTGTTATTTTCTGATCTTTTATCCATGTAGCATTTTTTAGTGTATTAATCGCCTCTACTGCCGTATCCCAGTCAGATAAATTATTTTGTATATATGTATATTTGTCTATATCATCTTCTATTTTAGCTGTAAATTTGTCTAGTTCGGGAAAGCGTGTCATTTTAGTTCTAATGTTTTGTAATTTTAATATTGAATCCTCTAATATCTGATTTGCATTTTCTGTTATTATTTTTCCCCATACAGTATCTGAAAAATTTGTACCATCTTCTATGTTAAGTTTTTCTATTTGTTCTTCTAGCCATTCTTCTGGAAATGGAGATGCCTGAATATATGAATAGACTCTTAAAATTAAATCTTTTAATACTTCATCTTGATTATATTTTGTATAGGTCTTTATTAGCTTTATAAAATTCGAGTCTTCTTCTTCATATTTTTCTTGAAATAAATCATCAATCACTTCCTGTTGTAAAAGCAAAATTTCCGAATCGTCTGCAACTCTTGTGTTTGCAGATACATCTATTTCATAAAAATTGTTTTTTATTACATCTAAGCAAAACGAGTGTATTGTAGAAATACTTGCTTTATTTAAAAGTATTACCTGTTTTTGAAGATTCTCATCTTCTGGATTTTCTTCTATTTTTTTGTAAATTGCTTCTAATATTTTTTCTCTCATCTCTGCAGCAGCTGCATTTGTGAATGTAACTACTAAAATTTTATCTATATCTACTTTATCTTCTATTATTTTTCTTATAATTCGCTCGACTAATACAGCTGTCTTTCCACTTCCGTGCAGCAGCTGCTACTAATATGTTTGAGTCTTTTTTAGTTATTGCATTTAATTGCTCATTGGTCCATTTTACTTCTGACATCTTTTTCTCCTTGTTTTATAGGATTTTATGTTCTTAGTATATATTAATTTAAGGCAAGACGCAAGATTTTTGTAGAGAATTATATATCCCGTTTTTAATTTTTTCATATAAGAACGCTTTGAACTTATTTCTAAATCCGACATATTTCCATAAAAAATAGATAACAGATTTTCCTGTTATCTATTTTTATTATTTTATATTTAGGATTATTTTACATATTCATTTAGTGGTTTTATTCTGTATTCTAGATCTCCCATTTTTTCTGTTGTAATATATCCTGGTTCTGCATTTATAACATCTGGTATTCTATTTACTACAGTTCCACAAGTTAACTCTACTGTTGCTGGCTTTGCAACTGTTATTGTTGTGTCTGGTTCTCCGTATACAGTCCATTCATTTTTATCATACTCTTCTGGTGAGTATACTTTTCCTATACATTCAGTTTCAAGTGTTATTCCTTCTTCAGTTTGAGTTGTTACAACTGCACTCATTCCTGTTGCATCTCCTGCTTTAACAGTTGTTCCTAATGTTGATGAATATATATCTTCCTTATATGTTGTAGGAATTGTTACTTGTGTTTGGCTTTTTACAGTTAGTCCAAGTTTTGAGCATAACCAACCATTTACATTCCACATATAAGATGGTAGATAATCTCCTGACTCTATTATTTTTTGTCTTTCTTCATCACTTATTCTATCTACTGAAGCTACTTGTTTGTCAAATTCATCTAATGTTAAACCAGCTCCGTGAGCTTTTGCTAAAGCTATTCCATAATCTTCAACATTGTAACTTGAACTTCCTTTTATTTTTGTTATTTTTTGTGTTGATCCAGCTATTGATGTTATTAGTTGTCCCCAATATATATCTTGGTATCCGCTTCCAGTAATTGTACAACCTGTTTTCTTTGCCATTTCATCTATTGCTTTTGTTACTGTTGGGTTCGAATTCCAAGGGAAGAAAGCTTCCTCACATGTTGTTATAGCATTTATTCCTAATCTTGCACATAACATTAAAGCTTCTTCAACATCTTTTAATAAGCTCATTGTTTCTACAACACAGATGTCAGGTCTTGTTTGTGTTAGCATTTCTTCTGCATCTTTTAAATCTGTAACTTTAACTCCTATTTCTCCTTGTCCCATTATTGTTCCAACATCTTTTCCTATTACATTTGGATTAATATCTATTGCTCCAACAACTTCTCCACCTTTTTCTAGTACATACCTCATTGTATATACTGCCATCTTTCCTGTTCCAAATTGAACAACTCTTACTTTTCTTTCCATAATATACCTCCTAAGTTTATTTATAATATTATAACTTATCGTTATTTATTATATACATTTTATACTTTAAAAACCGCTTTAAAAAAACTTCCTATGCTATTAAAAAATCCCCATATAATGTTAACTATTATCTTAACTAACATATTATTATTGTATAGTTTTACCATCTCTATATGTGTTACAGGAATCCACCATAATATCAAGAATAGTATGGTAGCTGATAATATTACTATCATAAGAGCAATGAAATCCTTTTTAGTCCATTTATGCCTTTTTCTGTGTCTTATATTTTTAAAGTATGTTTCATATCTTTTTCTATATTCTTCATTTAATTCATTTTCTATTTTTCTTTTCATTCTAGTTTGCTCATCCTTATTGAAAGAAGAATATATATCTCTCCAATCAGTAGACTTTTGCTCTTGTTTTGTATTATTCAAATTCTCCTTTTGTTCTATTCTTAATTTTTCTTCGTTTTCTAGCTTTTCATCATATTTTTTTCGCTTTTGTTCATCACCTAAAATACTATATGCTTCATTTATTTTTTTCATTTTTGCTTCTGCTATTGTTTTATTGTTTTCAGTTTGTAAATCAGGATGATATTTCTTAGCTAATGTTTTATATGCTTTTTCTATGATTTCTGGTGATGCTTTTCTGCTTACTTCTAATATATCATATAATGTTTCCATTATTTACTCCCCATTTTCTTATTCAAAACTAGTATACCATTAATTTTTGAAAAATAATAGTATTTTTTTTAATTTTGTGCTATAATATTTCCATATTATATTTAAGTTATGGAGTGGATTAATTTGAAGATAACATCTGACGACGAAACTTTAGCAGAGAACAAGGTTTTAATCCTTTATGTTCTTGAAAAAGCTAACAAAGCACTAACAAATGATGTATTATATAAAATAGTTTTAGCAGCTGTTAATATGAATTATTTTTATTTTCAACAGTTTATGTTGGATTTAATAAATGTTGGATATATTTATTCTTTTCAAAAAGAAGATCAAACATTATATACAATAACAGATTCAGGAAAAAGAACTTTAGATTTGACTCTTGATTTATTACCAGGAATTATAAAACTACAGGCTGATACAAATTTAAAGCCTATTCTAGATAGTTCCGAAGAAGAACAATCTATTGTTGCAGAATATACACCTCTTAGCGAAAATCATTATACTATTATTTGTAAAGTTGTTGATAATAATGAAACTGTTTTTGAAATAAAAACTTTTGCTGGTTCTCGCGAACAGGCAAAAGAAATTGTTGATAATTGGCAAAATAATGCTAATGATATTTATCCTAAGATTTTAAGTATTCTAACAAAAAATATTTAATAAGTTAAAATTCACCTGCTTTTTAGCAAGTGAATTTTTTTAATACATTTTATATTATTACCAGTTTTTCCCTGTTTTATTAAAATCATAATTCTTGTAGTTTTTATATCTGTTTTCTATTTCTCTCTGTTCTTGGATAGCTTGTTGTTTTATCTTTTGTATCTTTTCTTCTACTGTTTCATCCTTATTATTGTCTTTATCTTTGTCTTTATTTTTATCATCACCATCATCGTCATCACTTGGATCTTTTAATGCCTTTAATCTTTCAATTTCACTTTGAATATCGCTTTTTAATTGCTCTGCTTTTTCACTGTGTCCATTGTTATCTTCTTTATTTGCACATCCATTTTCCGTTAGAACATCTATTGCCGACTGATAAGTTTTTATTGCATAATTTATGCTCTCATTATCATTTTCATCTACTTGAACAGTTTTACATATCGCCAAAGCATAATTAATTCTAATACAGCATTCTTTATTTTTTGGAACATTTCCATTTAGAGCTTTTTCATATTTCGACATTGCATCTTCATACATTTCTTTTTTATACAGAATATTTCCATAGTTATAATTAGCAACATAACTTTGTGGAAAGTTTACTAATGTCAACGCTCTAGCATAAAATTCTTTATATTCATTATTATTGTATTTACTTATTAAGATTTTATTTATCATATAATTATAGACAAGTTTTAAGGCTATTAATATTAAGATAACATTTATAACAATTATCACCTTTTTTTTCATTATATTCTCCTCTTTTGAATTATAAAGTTAATTATTAGTAATATTACTAAAGGAATTGAAAAATAATAATATATATCTTGATACGATTTTGTTTTTTCTTCTGTAGATTGAGATTTTGATATTTGATTTTTGATATCTTTTAATTTGTAATTTATATCATTTTGTTTACTCATATGTATGTAATCGATTCCCAGGTCTGTTGCTATTTGTTTTAGATTCTGTTCATCCAATTTTGAAAGTGCTGTTACAGTATTATAATTATCATCATAATAATACAAATAGTAGTACTCACTGCTAGGTTCATCTTCAAATGCTTTACTTATCATCTTTCCACCACTTGTTGTTCCATAACCTAGTACTGCTCCATTTGATATATACTGTCTAATATTGGCAAATGAGTCTAATTTTTCTTCCTCTTTTGTTATTTCTCCATCAGAAACAAAGAATACGACATTTTCAGTATTGTTGCCCTGTTTTTTAGCTTCGTCTTTTAAAGTTTTTTCTAGAATTTCTTTTGAAAGATTCATAGAGCTTCCTTTTGCATAAAAGTCATCTTCTAGTACAATTGCTTTTAGTTCAGCTTGAACCATATCCGAGTCTGTTGTAAATGGTATAATTCTTTGAGCAGTATCTCCAAATGTAATAATTGAGAACTTAGCCCCTGATAATTTCTCTGTTATATAGCAACAGTCATTAATGATTCCTTCTATTCTTTCTTTGTTTCCATTATAATCTAGTGCTCTCATGCTTACACTTGTATCAACAACAAATAAAACATTCAAATCAAAGTTCATTTCTGTACTTTCACCATTCGGAATCATTGGTCTCAAGTTTATAACAAATATGGTTATAACTATTGCTGTTTTTACAATTGAGCTAACAGTATGTTGTTTTAACAATTGTTTTTGTCTGTTAGTCTTTTCTTTATTTAATTTATTTGAAATTTTTTCTTTTAATGGCTTATCAAATATTATAAAGAGTATCAATATTAAACAAATTATACTCATAAGCCATATTGGAATAATTGGATTTGTTATCATATTCTAATCCTTTTCTCTATAATAATTAAAACTGTAAATAGTATTACTATACTTACCAAAAATGCTTCTGGGTGATCTGTAACTAGTGTTTTTTTGCTCTTTTTTAATAATGAGGTTTTAGTATTTTTTATTTCATTTATTAAACTTGTTGACATTTTCTCTAAATTGCCTGTATAAAATTTGCCTCCTGCTAATTGCTCTACTGCTTTTTTATAAGATGCAATTTTTTCTTCTGAAGTGTACTCATTCATTTCCACAGTTGGACAATATGCGTAAAGGTTTACGCTGTATTGATTACAAAGTTTACAAGCATCTTCTAGTGAAATCATTTCTGTTCCAGACACATCGTTGTCTGTAGCAAATATAATGATTCTTGTTCTTTCTGTATTTTCTTTTATATCTGGGAATGACAATATTGTTCCTGCTAACCCATCACCTACAAGTGAACTTCCTCTTTCTTCATTGTTTGCTATTGTTCCCCCATCCCAGAAAATAATTGTATCTGTTGCTTCTTCATCAAAAGATGTTGGTACTCTTCCATCATTGTCTACAACTAGTTGCATCTGTTTTTCTATAAATTCTAACTTTTCTTTTATGTAATCATAGTCTTCAGTTACTGGACAATATACAACAGGTGCAGTATTATATATTACTATTCCTATTCTGTCACCCTCTAAATCTTTGAGTATTTCTTTAAACTTTTTAACTAATGCTAAATTAACCTCACATTCTGATGTAGATATATCTAAGCTAATAATAATATCTCTATTGTATTTTGAATCACCTTTAGTTTTAACTGTTATTGGTCTTGCTACAAGTATACTTGATATTACTATACATACAACACTTATGCCTTTTACTATATTTGTTATGATTTTATATTTTTTAACTTTTGTTTTGTAGTATTCTGTTTCTTTAATGTATTTTGTATTTGCTACTTTTTTTCCATTAGTATATTTCTCTTTTTTGTTGAAGTTAATAAAGAAAATTGCTACTCCAAGTATTATGCATATAACTATTACAATTGGATACATTATTTCCATTCGTTTATAACTCTCCTTGCTTTGTTTATAGAAGAACTAAAATCTCCCATTGTTTTACTTGCAAATTCAGGTTCATAGTACTCTTCTATCAGATTATATAGTTCTGGAATATTTATCTTTTTTATTTCAGCTAATGAATAATTTTGAGTTGTAATATCCGTAACTTCAAAAACGAATAATCTAATTGCTTCACTAATCAACTGATATGCTTTTCTTAATTCTATTTTGTTGTTTGTGTATTTATCTTCTATGTCCTTTAACTGTTGCAAATATTTATTTTTAATTACAGGTATGTTTTTTATATTTTTTTCAGGAATTTTCTTTACATCTTCTCTTTTAATTTCAATTTCTTTCTTCGAGTTTTTCAAATTTAATAAATATATAGTAGCTATTATGATACATACAATAATAATAACTAATGGTATTAGTGAATATGTAAAAGGTTCCTGTAAATTAATGGTTGTTTGCATTTTTTCGCCTTTCTAATAATTTAAATACATCATTTACTATTTCTCTTTGTTCATTAATTGTCGTTGTGATAATTTTGTATTTCTTAAATTTTTCTTTTGTTTTATTATATATCTTTGTTTTTATCTCTAATTCTATGTCTTTTAGTTTTTCATCTTCTAGAATGTAATCAGGAATATAATTGTTTTGATCCATGTCGAATGCATTGTAACCTGTCATAAGAGCATCTGATACATTTACAAACATTACATCGTGAAGTAAAGATAATCTCCTAAGCGTTTCTTCCGAGATATTATACATTCCATCTATATCTGTTATTATAAAAATAATCATTCTTCTTTTTATAAATTTTAACACATATTTTACTAATTCTTCTAGATTGCTTTCTGCATCTATTTCTTTCTCATATGAATTTAGTATTTTTTCTATATTGTAAATTCCTGTACTAAATTGAAAAAGTCTTATATTTTCTTTTCCTTTATATATTGCTCCAATCGAATCTCCATTTTTATTTACTAAATATGATATTGTGCCCATAGCCATTAAAGCTACATCTTTTTTTGGCTCTAATTCTTTTGTATCTGCCAACATTTTCTTTCCTGTATCTAATATAAATAATATATTATGCTTTTTTTCTGCAATATATTGTTTTATTAATATTTTATTTGATCTAGCAGATGCTTTCCAGTCAATGTCTTTAACATTATCTCCAATAACATATTCTCTTAAATCTTCAAAATTCATACTCTTGCCTTTATATATAGAATTGTATGTACCTTCTAATATATTTGAAGTTTTCTTTTTAGTATAAATTGCAAGATTCGCTTTTACTTTCGTAATATATTTCATTTTCATAATATAACTCTCCTAATTCAAGTTATGGTGCTTTTATTGAATTTACTATTGCATCTATTATTGTTTCAACCTGAACTTCGTCTGCAATAGCTTCAAAACTCAAAGATATTCTATGTCTTAATATGCTATAACTTAATGCCTTTATATCATCTGGAGTTACATAAGTTCTTCCATTTATTAACGCTAATGCTTTTCCTGCATCCATAAATGAAATTGCAGCTCTTGTACTTGCTCCATTTGTTATATATTTTGCAAGTTCTGGTTTTATAACTTTAGATGGATTTCTTGTTGCATCAACAATACTTATAATATATTTCTTTACTGCCTCATCCATATAAATTTTTTTACTTAATTCTTGCAGATATTTTATATCTTCAATATCTATAACTTTTGCATTATTCTGAAAAACATTTCTTTCAATTCTATTTAATACTTCCAATTCTTCATTCTCTGTAGGATAGTGTAATGTTTCTTTTATTAAAAATCTGTCTTGTTGTGCTTCAGCTAGAAGATATGTTCCTTCTTGTTCAATTGGATTCTGTGTTGCTATAACGATAAAGACATCTGGTAATTTATATTGTCTTCCACCTACACTTATTTGTCTTTCTTGCATCGCCTCCAACATCGCACTTTGTGTTTTTGAGCTAGATCTATTTACTTCATCTAAAAGCACAAAATTAGCATATACTGGTCCTATTCTTGTTTCGAACTCTGCAGTTTTTGCATTGTAAGTTTGTGTTCCTATAATGTCGCTAGGTAGTAAATCGGGTGTACATTGTATTCTTGAAAATCTTCCACCACAACTCTCTGTTAATACTTTTGCTGCTGTTGTTTTAGCTAATCCAGGAACAGATTCAACTAATATATGTCCATTGGCAATTACCGATACCAAAAGTGATATTTGTAGATTTTTTTGTCCTACTATTCTTGCAGTGTAATAATTTGAAATTGCTCCGATTATTGAGCTACTCCTTTGCATTTCTTCCATAGAAATATTATTATTCTCCATTTTATTTTCCTTTCTTTCATTTGTTTACAGATAATTTCTGTTTTATTTTGTATAATATATTTAATTTATATCATAAAACGAAAAAAGATACAATAAATATAATTACATATTATATTACATTTCGATTACATTGTCTTCACATATGTATTTTTAATAAAAAACTGTTAGAATTTTTATATCCTAACAGTCTTTATCTTATTTTACATATTTTCTTGAATTGTTGATATTTACAAATTCTTTTATTAGTTCTTCTTCTGTGTATATATTTTTTTCACCTGTTTTGCTGTTTTCTACTTCGAATTTTCCTTCTTCTTGTTTATCTCCAATTACAAGCATATAAGGTGTTCCAAGCATTAAGCAATCTCTTATTTTTGCACCTAACATTCCTTGTGTTCTGTCATCTAATATTACTGGAACATTTGCTTCCATTAGCTTATTATAAAGTTTTTGAGCAACTTCTTTTTTTTCTTCCTTTGGAATTATTTGTAGTAAATATGGTGCGACACTAACTGGTAATGAAATTCCTTTTGCTTCTCCATCTTTTCCTGTTACAACATTTTCTTCATATATTGTTGCAACTGTTCTACTTACACCAATTCCATAGCATCCCATATATAATAGTTGTTCATTTCCTTCTTGATCTATATATTTTGCATTCATTGATTCTGTATATTTTGTTCCTAATTGGAAAATATGACCTAATTCTATTGATTTTTTAGCTTCTACATTATTTTTATCTTTTATTCCATATTTTTCTCTTAAATATTCGTCAGCATCTTCTCTTTCTAGTATTTCTGTATTAAATGCTGTTCCTGTTTCTTTATCTACTAATATTGTATCCTCACCAATTGGTGACTCTAACATAAATTCTTCTGAAAGATTTCCTCCCATTGCTCCACTGTCTGCTGCAACTGGTTGAACTTTTAATCCTAATATTTCAAATATTTCTAAATATGCTTTTCTAATGTTTTGATATGCTTTTGCTGACTCTTCTGCATTTAAGTCGAAGCTATAAGCATCCATCATTGGAAAAGTTTTTCCTCTTAATAAATATCCTCTTGTACGAATTTCATTTCTGTATTTTTCTCCAATTTGATATAATATTACTGGTAAATTTTTATATGATGTTATTCTTCCTTTAACAAATTCTGTAACCGCTTCTTCCGCTGTTGGTGCCATTACAAATTTTCCATTATCTGTTTCAACTGGCATTATAACATCTTCTTCCATATATTTTGCAAGTCTTCCAGATTCTTCCCATAACTTTGCTGGTTGCAAAGTTGGTAATAATATTTCTATGCAACCATATTTATCTAATACTCCTCTTATAACGCTTTCTACGTTTTGTCTTAATCTTAGAGGTACATTATTGTATGCATATATTCCTGTTCCATATTGTACTAATTGATTTGTTTGTAACAATGTATCCTGTGCTGGATATGATTTATCTAAATTATTTACTCTTATTGTTCCTAATCCTGTTTGTGATAGTTTCATTTTTTTACTTCCTTTCTTATTTTATTATACGAATTTATTCCTCATCTTCCCTTGCGGGCATTGGAGCCTCTATTGGTTCTAATTTTTCTTCGTTTTCTGTCTCTTGCGTTTTTCCCTCTATTAAATCATCTATTACTATTTGTTCATTCTCATCTAATTTGTATCTTGGAAGTTCTGGTAATTCTTTTAAATCAGATATTCCAAACATTTTTAAAAAGTTTTGTGTTGTAGAATACATTGATGGTCTTCCTGGTAGATCTGCTTTTCCAACATTCTCTATTAGATTGTATTCTAATAGTTTATATATTGTACCATCTGAATTTACTCCCCTTATGGCTTCTATTTCAGCTCTTGTAATCTTTGGATTATATGCTATTATTGATAATGTCTCCATTGCTGCTTGTGACAAGCTTGGTTTACTCCTCTTATCAAATATAGGATATAGATACTCATACATTTCTTTTTTAGTTGCTAGTTGGTACCCATCTTCTACTTTTATTATTTCTATTCCTCTATCTTCTTTTTTATAGTCTTCTTGTAGACTATTAACAATAAACATAACTTCATCTGAAGATATTTCCATTATTGCCATTAGTTCATTTATTTTTATTACTCTTCCTGCTGAGAAGAGTATTGCTTCTATTATTGCTTTTCCCTTATTTATTTCCATTTGTTCTTCCTCTCTATTGCGAAGTTTACTATATTATTATACACGTCTTTGCCTTATTATGTCAATATCTCAAGAAATAAGATAGCATAAATTTTTAGTAAGATTTTTCTTTTCTAAAATTGTAAAACTATTTTATTTGTTAGATTTTAATATTCCTATTTCATTTTATATTTTTATCATTGTTCTTCTATATTTTTAGATTCACTTAATAAACCTATTTATAGGCTATTTTTAAAATATCACATTTTCCTTTATATATCAATACTTACATAGCTTTTCCGTACCAAATATTTTTTAGTTCATAATATAATTCATCTCTAGCCATTGCTATTGGTATCTTTGCTCCTGTTGTTCCAAATAATTTTTTATTTGCTTTTTTCCTTATCCTCTTTTCTAATTCTTCTATTTTTTTCTCTCTTTTTTCTGCTGTTGATATGTCTATTATTTTTTGGTAAATATTTCCTTCATTTTGTGTAAATGCTCTTAGTTGACTCATTTCATCTATTCCATTTTCACTCCATACTTTTGCGTCTGTGCTTAATCTTTCTGATAATGTATGATGTACTTGACCTTCTTGGCAACATCCTGTTAATTTATCTTTATATTTTTCATGTGCTTCTATTCCTGTCCATTGATTCATTAAGTATGTCTTTGTATTTTCTATTTTCTTCAATCTATTTTTTAATCTTTTTGTATTTCTTCCTAATTGTTCGTCCTCTTTTATTTCATCCTTTATTTTCTTTATCGCTTCCTTCATTATATTTTCTGTACTTATTGGGTCGTATTGGTCTATTGCTTCTTGTAATTTTCTTTTTAAATATTCGTCATAATTTAAATGATTGATATATTTTTCTAAATGAAACAAATCCAATACAAACACTGATTTCTCAATCCATTCCACTCCTGCTTTGATATATGATGCTCCATCACCCATTATAAATATATTTTCTATTTTTTCTTTCTTATATGTACAATCTATATAATATGCTACATCTTCCCATAATTTTTGATTATCTTTATATAATCCTGAAAATGTAAATTTATCTACCAATTCTTTCCTTACCTGTTTTACCTTATTTATCCTATCTGGTTTGGTTAACATTCTTTTTCGCGTGTATATTGTTACTATTTTTGATATTGTACATCCTTTCTTATTTCTTTCTTTTATGTGGTCTTCATCTACTTGAATATAAATATATTTTGCCTTTATTTTATCTTCTTCTTTTCGTTCTTCAATTTCTACATTCCACTCATTTTTTCTTACATTTCTCATTACCGTTGTTGCACTTATTTCAAGCCATGGTACTACCATTTTTCCTGATTTGTTATATGATTAGTCATTAGCCCTTTTAATTACTTCTGATTTTACCTTTTTGTCTATTCTTTCACCTTTGTTAGCGAACTTACGTCTTCTCCCTACAATACTTTTTTTGATCCTTCTTTTAAAATTTTATTGTTTTTTTCATAAATCTTTTGTACAATTGAATACATAAGAGATACCTCCTTTGAATGTTATTTTTTCTTGATAAAAACATTCTATCAAATTGGTATCTCTTATTCAATTTTTTTCTTAAAATTTCCCTACTAAAAGTTTATACTAACAAAGTTAATAATAGGTTACAGTTCAGTAAGAATTTTTAAAAAGCATAGCTAAAAAAGGTTTTTAAACCATTTGGCTATGCTATAATTGTATTTCCTTTAAATGATTTTATCAAAGCATTATATACATTAATTCCTTGTTTTTTTATATGTATTAATACGATTCTTATATTTGCATAAACTTCAGCACCTTGATTACTCCTGAGT
>OLHG01000785.1_pt1 | contig 21646 bp, 26 predicted proteins | sample 1605971 | NCBI WGS metagenome assembly OLHG01 (sample SAMN03283289) | human gut metagenome | biome: human-associated habitat; material: feces | host: Homo sapiens | place: Peru | collected 2012 | reverse complement strand
AATTATTATATATTTAAATTAATAATATGGCAATATATTTTTAAAAAAATAAGGTAATTACTTACCTTAAATATTTATAATAATTACTATTAATAATTAATTTAGATACAGATATCTTATCATTAACTATTTTGTTAACACTATCAATATATTCCTTATCTACATTATTATCTAATTTAATTACTTTTTTAGTTAAATAATTATATTTGGCTTTATTAGTTATCCAACTTCTATCACTAAATATTACTATTTTTTCACTACTAGAGAATATATCTCTACCCATTAATAATCGTGAATCATAATCTACTCCAAATAGATTTAATACTGTTGGTAATATATCTAGACTAGATGCATAGTCATCAACTACGACATCTTCATAATTACCATTATTCCATATAATTAAACTATTTTTATATAAATCAAAATAATTATCTTTAATATTCATATATTCATCTATTTCACCAGTAGGTAATCCATATGGATAATGATCAGGTGCAATAACAATTACGGTATCATCTAGTAAATTATTTTTTTCTAATCTATTTAGTAGTAATTCTAGTGATTTATCAAATTCTATTTGAGTAGCAAAATAAGCTTTAATATCATTACTAACATCTAGTTTATCTACTAATTCTTTATTTTTAATAGCTATATCATTGGTTTTAAAGTTATATTCCATATGACCACTAATAGACATATAATAAGTCATAAACTTATCTTTATCTAAATAGTACTTAGTACTATTATCAATTACTTCAATATCACTACGAGGCCATATATTACAATCATTTAAACCATTATCACAACCCATAAACTTCGAATAGCCTAAGTTGGGCATGGTAATATTTCTTTGATAGAAGGTAGAATCTCCGCCATGATAAGCACTAGTATAATAACCTAAATTACTAAATACTTTACCATAAGAATATATATAATCTTTATTAATAGTTTTATCCATACTACAAACCGATACTCCGGGAATTAGTGATAACAAAGAAACAAATTCTCCATCAGAAGTACTACAGTTATATATAGGACTATAGAAGTTATTAAACTTCATCCCTTCACTATATAATTTATATAGAGTCGGTGTTATATCTTTATTAATAGCCATTGGATAGAAAGACTCAGCAGTTATATATATTAAGTTTTTATTTTTAAATATACCAGTATATTCGTTCTTATTACTAGGTATTTGGCTATTAAAATATTTATTTAAATCATTAGTATTATCAAAGTTATAATCTAAGATATTATATTCTACACTATTATATAATAATTTATTGGTATTACTAACTAATACTTTATCTTGAAAGTTAATAATATCTTTATATATATCAATACTAAAACTATTTAATAAACCAATCTTATTTGTAGTATTAGTAATAGATTTAGTTAAATATAATAAATTATAAATATTACTATCAATAAAACTAGTAGAATATACTAATAAACTAATAATAGTTAATAATAATATATTTCTTTTAGTAAGCTTAGATAACTCTATTCTTCTATAGAGAAAGATAATAATTATAATAGGTATTAGAAGTAAACATATTGGTATGATATAGATAGATATTAATCTTAAAATAGTATCTCCAAAGCCCATAACTTGGTTAGCATATGTAATACCGTCAATACCTACAATAGAATGATATAATTGATAATATACTATTTCTATTTCATATAAAAAAGTAATAATTATTATACTAATTAAATATATTATCTTTTTATTTATTAAGGTTAAAATAAATGTGATAGGAATACTATATAAAAATATATAAATAGTATCTAACATAAAGACATTTTTAAAGGTAAATAATTTTAATATTAATTCCAAAAATATTATTATTAGATAATTATATATAAATGCTTTCTTATTTTTCATCATACCATCCCCACTTAAAATATATTAAATATAGTTTTATTATATACTTTATGGTATTGTCTAGTCAAATAAAAAACACATAACTCATAAATAAAAAGAAAGCCCATATTAGAGCCTTCAATAATGATTTTATAAATACGCTAAGATTATTAAAATAAATTACTATGTGAGCCGGTATTAATTAGCAATAAAATAAGTTCATTATCGTTAATTCTGTAGACAAGCAGCCAATCCGGCTCAATATGACATTCTCTGCAATCTTTAAACCCTTTATTGTCTTTTAGTTTATGATCCCTATATTTTGATTCCAAATCATTACCACATGCAAGTTGTTCAATAATATATTTAAGTTTATTTAAGTTTTTTCCTTGTTTTTTTACTTTGCTATAGTTTTTTCTAAAATCACTTGTATAATCAACTTTATACTTGTATATCATCATCTAGTGCCTTAAATAAACTATCAGTATCTGTGTATCCTTTTCTTTTTCCATTTTTTAATTCTTGCATAATAATCTCTGATTCTTCCAATGCTTTTTCAAGTCTTTGACTATTTGTATTTAATGTTGGTGTAAAAGGTAAACTTTGCATTCTTATGCTTTGCTTTATAAACATATTTATCGCTGAATTAGTTGTAATTCCTAGTTTCTTAAAAAGATTATCAGCTTCATTTTTGTCATTATCTGATAGCCTAATACTCATTGTAGCCATAGTATATCACTCCATTTCTAAGGTAATTTTATCAAAAAAGTATATTATTTGCAATACTTTTGATATAAATATTATATGTATTTGTCAGAAAATAATGCATATAATATAATATTTTTGAAATATAATAAAAAGAAAGCCCATATTAGAGCCTTCTATTACATCATATCTTCTAGATCGCTAATTACATTCTCCTTAGCTTTACACATCTTTTTAAATACGCGTTCCATATTACCGTTGGCGTATTGCTGATACAATAGTGTTCCACCAATACCAGCTAAAACTAAGGCAACTCCTGTTTTTACTTTCATTTATATCACTCCCTTAGAATATATGATTGGGTTCTACCCTTAACTAGTATTTACTAATAATTATTAATTATACTTATCTATTAAAAATTCTTTAAGAGTAGTTCTCCTATTTTCGACATAATCATTCTTAACGCCATATAAGAATGATTGTCGATCGCCAACTAAGATTAGAGTTTTTTTTGCTCTTGTGACTGCTGTATATACTAATTTATTATATAGCATTCTTTTGAATGAATTAACTACAGGCATAACAACCATTTTGAATTCTCCACCTTGTGATTTATGAACACTAATAGCATATCCGTGAGTTATATTAATAAATTTATCTGGTGTATAAGTTACTTCGTTTCCATCAAAATTAACAACAATTTCATTTTTGTTAGAACTACTTTTTTTAGCAGGTATTACTTTTTTTATATAACCAATATCACCATTATATACGTTATTATCAGGATCATTTACTAGTTGTAATATTTTATCGTTTTCACGATAGACAACATTACCGACCGCTAATTCTTTTTTCTTATCATCTTTAGGATTAAATATTGATTGTAAGATAATGTTTAAGTTATCAATGCCATTAATAGTTTTATACATAGGTGCTAAGACTTGGATATCTTTTTCAGTATAGCCTTTGGTGGTAGCTATTTTTACTATATCACTAATAGCACCTACTACTAAACTAGTATCACATTCAATAAAGTTATAATCAGCTTTTTTATGAATAAAACTTTCACTTAATTCTTTTTCTTTAATTTCATTAGCAAGATTAACAATATATGATTCTTCATTTTGACGATATAGCGTATTTAATTTAACGACATCTAAAACATCAGAATCTATTAAATCTTTTAATACTTGTCCTTGACTAACACTTGGTAATTGATAATAGTCTCCAACTAAGATATATTTAGCATCTTTACGACATCCTTTTAATAAGGCACTAAATAGTATTGTATCAATCATACTAACTTCATCAATAATAACATACTTTTCAGTACGAGGATTAAATATATCAGAGGAGAAAGTATTTCTTTCTTTATCCCAGCCTAGATACCTATGAATAGTATAGCCGGGTATTAGGGTTGTTTCCATTAATTTTTTAGCGGCTCTGCCGGTAGGAGCTAATAAAGCAATATCATTATCACTTATTTTATAGATATTTTTAAGTAAAGAAACAATAGCTTTAATAATAGTAGTTTTTCCGGTACCTGGTCCACCAGTAATGATTGTAAAGTTATTATTTAAAGACTTGATAATAGCTTTTCGTTGACTTTCATCATATGTTATATCATTAATATATTCTAGTTCATCAATTTTCTTTTCTAGTTTAGGTAAATTATTTCTTTCTAAGTTATTTAGGTAATATATTTTATCAACAATATATTTTTCACTATCATATAGACTACTTAAATAGTAACGATCATGATCTATTCTAATCTTACCTTCTTTATTTAATTTAATAATCATATATTCTAGTTTTTCTAGGTCAATATTAGGTACATATTTAACTATTTCATTATAGATATCTTCTAGTAATAAATAAGTATCACCTTTATCAAAAGTTATTTCATTAATAATATATATAATTAGTGAAGATATTCTTCTATCATCATCAATGTTTACACCATTATTCATAGCAATAGTATCTATATCAGTAAATCTAAAATCTAATTCATTAACTAAATCATATATATTATTATTTACTATATCTAAAGCATTATTCTTATATCTATTCAAGATAGTTAAACAATTTTTGGTACTAAAACCCATTTTAGATAGTTCTAATACTATATTACTAGTACTTTGATACTCTACTAATACCTTATGGATTTTAGTTATTTTATCTTCACTAAGTCTAGGAATAACTTGTAAATCACTAGGACTATTTAAGATAACATCTAGGGTATTTTCTTTAAAGGCATCAACTATTTTTTGAGCAGTTTTCTCACCAATTGGGAATAATTCACTAGATAGAAACTCTACCACTTCATCTTCTTTGGTTGGTAGAACTAATTCATAATCACTGACTAAGAATTGTTCACCATACTTATTATGAGTAGTAATTTCACCATGCATAAGATATGTTGATTTTAGTTTTAAATCAAAAAAATTACCAACAAAAGTTATATTCTTACCAACAAATTCAATATCTGTTTCAAGTACTTTTAGTAAGCCAACAGTATAACCGTTATCTTCATTATTAAAAATAGTACTACTATATATTCCTTTAATATAACCCATAAAACCACCTCGTTTATTTAATAAAAAAATGTACTATTGCTAGTACCTTTTTATTTTTGTGTATACGTTGTATATAAATATCCACTATAACTAGCACTAGCCCAAGAATTATCAGCAATGGCACCATCAACCCAAAAATATGCTGTATATGTAGCAGAACCACCGGCACTAATATCAAAACTAGTTAATAATAAGTCTTCCGCCCCATTTAAAGTAGTCGTGACGGGATTGGACCCTGATTTAACAAGTGTTACTTTAGCGGCATTTCTTGATGATTGATTAAGCTTAAAATTATAACTAGAACTACTATTTGTATGCAAATATATTTTAGCATTAACATCAGCACATGATGCTGGAACGCTAATTGTTATAGTTGTGCTTTTACCTCCGGTATAGGTACTAGACATATCGATAACACCACTTATGTCTGAACCATGAGAATAATTAACAGTAAAACATTTAGATGAACCATTATACTGGGAATTATCAGTAATACCTATTACATACCAAGCATAAGTTCCTCCAACAATAAGAACCATAACTAATATTAATACCAATACCATATACTTATTTATTCCATTTATTTTCATTGATATCTACCTACCTAATTACATAATATATACTAACATATATCGCAAACATTATCAAGTGATTTTCAAAAAAATAGTACCTAATTATTAGGCACTATTTGACTATCTTACCATATACTTTATCATTATCTACTTTAGTAATCATAACATTAACTATTTCATTATTTTGAACATCATCATTAACTACTACTGATATATAATTAGAAGTTAAGACAAATTTTTCATCTCTTCTAGCTTCTACTAAACCATCAAATACTCTACCAATAAATTTATTATAATAAGTATTTTCTAGTTCATTGGATAGATTGATGACTTCTCTTACTCTTTTCTTCTTAATTGATTCTTCGACTTGATTACTCATAGTACTAGCGGGTGTCCCATTTCTTCTAGAATAAGGAAAAGTATGAATCTTAGTAAAACCTATTTCTTTTAAGGTATCTATTGTCTCTTGAAACTCTTCTTCGCCTTCACCAGGGAATCCTACTATTAAGTCAGTAGTTAGAGATATATCTTTAATCTTTTTTAATTCATTTATTTTATTAATAAATTCTTCTTTATTATATCTTCTATTCATACTTTTTAGAATCTTATCACTACCTGATTGAATAGGAACATGTAAGTGTTTTGCAATCTTATCATTAGTACTAATAAGTTCAATAATGTGGGGTGTTAACTCATTTATTTCAATAGAAGATAATCTAATACGATATAGGCCTTCTATTTTAACTAATTCATCTAGTAAGGTTTCTAAGTTAGTATTAATGTCAATACCATATCTTCCCGTATGAATACCAGTTAGGACTATTTCTTTGTAACCATTTTTTACTAGTAAGGAAACTTCTTCAATTACTTTGTCCATCTTTTTACTTCTTAAGCCACCTCTAGTATAAGGGATAATACAATAACTGCAATAAGCATTGCAACCATCTTGAATCTTAACAAAGGCTCTCGTGTGATTTTCAAAGTTGGTAATAGTCATATCTTCAAATTCTTGGTTAGATAAATCATATACTCTTTTTATTTGTTTATGATTGGTTAAATATTCAGATATAATATCTAAAATATGTGATTTATCTTTATTACCAATAACTATATCAGCCTCTACTTCCCCACTTCTTATTTGACTATAACAACCCATAACAACAATAATAGCATCTTTATTTTTTCTTTTAGCTTGATTAATTATCTTTCTACTCTTTTTATCACTTTCATTTGTAACACTACAAGTGTTAATTATATAAATATCGGCAACATCATCAAAATCAACTATTTGATAATCATGATTTTTTAACAAATTAATTACATATTCACTTTCATAAATATTTACTTTACATCCTAAACTATATACTGCTACTCTCATACTACTTACTTAAATTATTTAAATAATTTAATGCCTCCTCAAATGTGTTTACTTTAATAATATCTATATCATAATTATGTTCTTTTTTAACTTCTATGGCTTCATCATAGTTAGCGGCTGGGACAAATACTAAATCCATTTTATTTCTAACAGCACCCATTATTTTATATTTAATGCCACCTATTTCTCCAACATTACCTTCAATATCAATTGTGCCTGTTCCTGCTACTTTTAAGCCGTGTGTAATGTCTTCGCTAGTAATAGCATTATAAATGCTAAGGGCTAACATAAGACCACCTGACGATCCACTTTCACTAGTTTTAAACTTAATATTAATTTCAGGATCTAGTTCATATTCATAATCAGTTTGAACAATAATACCTAATTTCTTTTCATCATCTAATTTAATTTTAAAACTATGTTCTTTATTATCACGCATAACGCTAATAGTAATTGTTTGGTTAGTTTCTTTTTTATCTAATTCATTCTTTATATCAATAAGATTACTTACTTTAACATCATCAATACTAATAATATTATCGCCTATTTTTAAATCATTATCATTATAGTTAGCTAATATAACGTTATTATATCCAGTAATATTCACTGTTTTATTAGCGTGTCTATAAGCAAGTATTGTGGCATTATCGATAGAGTTTTCTAACATTACTCTATTTCTTATATAAATATCTTGAGCGCTTTCATTAGATATTTGTCTTTCTTCTTGCTTTTCAATATCAAAGTTTGGTAAAACTAAACCCATTAAATATGTCATAACGTTACCACGATATTCCGTTACATATAGTAAGTTAAGACTACCTTTACTAACGTACCCACCATCTATATCAATACGATTAGTAATATCAATTGTACCACCTGGAGCTTCAATATAGTATGGTAGTGGATAATTAGCAATTATTCCTACTATTACTAGTATTAATATATATTTAATATTATTTTTAAAAAAATCTTTAATCTTATTCATGGTATCTCTCCTATTATAATTAAACTTATTAAATCATATACTTAATTATGAAAAACAAATATAAAAATTTATTAATTATTATTATATTATTATTTATATTTTTTGAGATTTTATTTAATAAACTAATAATTATAAATACTGTTATGGAATCATTAAATATTTGGGTAAAGGCAATTATTCCTTCTTTATTCCCTTTCTTTGTTATTTCTGATTTATTAATTACTTATAATTTTATAGATTATATTCCTAATAAAATAAAAAAATATATTTGTAGGTTATTAAATATTTCCGATAGTGCTTTGTCAATTCTTATACTTAGTATGGTATCAGGGTTTCCTTCTAATGGAAGAAATACGCATAATTTATATAATAAAGGTAAGATAAGTATGGAAGAAGCAAGTTATATTTTAATGTATACCCATTTTTCAAGTCCAGTATTTATTTTAACTACTTGTTCATTAATATATTTAAGGAGTGAAAAACTAGGTATTATTCTATTACTTAGTCATTATTTATCAAATATTATTATTGGTATTTTATTTAGAAATATTAATAATCCATCACTTGATAATTCTACCATAAAGGAACATAAAAGTCAAAATTTTACGATTAATTTAATTAAATCTATAAGGTCCTCTATTGATAGTTTATTACTTATATTAGGTATTCTTACTGTATTCTTAATTATATCGTCTTTAATTATAAATATTATTCATTCTAATCTATATACAAGTGCTATTATAAGAAGTATTTTAGAGATGACATTAGGGCTTAAATATATAGCTAGTTTAAATATATCAATGATACATAAAGTAATATTATTTTCTTCTATTCTATCTTTTGGGGGATTATCTGTACATATGCAAGTAATGGCTCAGATAATAGAAGATAAGATATCTTGTAAGTATTATTTAATAGGAAGAATATTTCAAGTACTATTTTCTATTGTTTTAAGTTTTATATTTTATAAAATTTTTACATAAAAAAAGACAGAAATTATTAATTCCCATCTATTTTATTTAGTTTGCATCTGAACCAAATTGTAATGTTTCAGCATCCTTTGCAATTGATTGTTCAGTTGATTGAACATCTTGACTAGCAGTACTTATGGTATTAGCAAATTGTTCAACTAATGAAGTATATGAGTCAAATCTACTCTTTAATTGATCATATTCAGTTCTAAATTGTTGGCTTGCTTGTCCTTCAAACATACCACTAGAAAAAATATTACTCATTGTAGCATTGAAATCGTCAAAAATACTTTGCATTGTTTTAGAATAATTTCTAATACTTTCGGCAGTTGCATTGACGTTTTCATAAGTTATAGTTGTCTTATTGTCGGCCATATTATCCCTCCTTAATTAATTTTTGTTCTAGCTATGATATTTTCTTGGTTTTGTAATGTCTTACTAGAAGCTGTAACACAGAATCTACCATAACGGTCAATAGTACTATACATACGTTTAAGATCTTCACTGTAGCTATAAATTTGGTTAGCAATAGCCATAGCTTCTGGTGAAATGTAATCGCTGTGAATCATTTCATCTACAGTCTTAAAAATATTTTCACTATTTGTCTTGAAAGATTCTGCATTTTCTGATAATTTTTTTCCTCTAGCAGCTAACTCAAATGGTGAAATACTAAATACTCCCATAATTTCTCCTTTCTAACATAACAATATCATATGTTATGTATTAAGTATATCATTAATTTTTTTCTAAGTAAATAAATTTGTCATTTTATTGTGTAAAGTTATAGAAAAAAGTATATATCATTTAGCATGGCTATATACTTTTCCCTCTTTTAATTCAATATTATGATAATAAAATAGTTCACTAACTGTTACGGGCATATAGCCTTTTTCTAATAACCTAGGTATTAATTTATCAATGGCATTAACACTTGATGTATATAAATCGTGCATTAAGATAATGTCTCCTTCTTTTACTTTAGATAAAATACTATTAACAATACGATCAGAACTATGATATTTCCAATCTAGAGTATCAATATTCCATATAATAATGGGCATATTACTAGATTTTCTAATTTTCTTACTTGTTTGGCCATAACTTGGTCTAAATAAAGTGGGATATTTGCCAGTAATACTATAAATTAGATTGTTAGTTTTATCTATTTCTAATTTAATATTTTCTGATTTTTGTCTTGATAATATTTTATGACTATAAGTATGATTACCTATTTCCATGCCGGAGTTATCCATCTTTTTTATTACTTCTTTTTCATTATTAATATTTGTACCTACTAAAAAGAAAGTGGCTTTTACTTGGTATTTATTTAAGATATCTAATAGTCTACTAGTGTTATGACTTGGTCCATCATCAAATGTTAAAGCAATTAATTTATAACCATTATAGATATTTTTATTTAAATAGTTATAATTATTTAGAATACTCTTTTCTTCAGTTATTTGGTCATTACTAGTATTTATACAGAAGCATTTTTCTTGATAACTAGTAATATTATTATTAAATTTATAGATATAGAAATTAACGTGATAATTATTATCAATTAAGTTATAATCATAGTCAATAAAAGTATTTATGGTACTAGTGCTATTGATAATAAATTCTTCAATATAGTTATCGATCTTTTTATTGTTAAAGTATGGGTAATTAATAGTAATATTATTAGTATGATAAACTCTATTAGATATTACTTCTTCTTTAGATATAAAAATAAATAATAATATTATACTTAAGATACAAATACTTTTTATTATTTTTTTCATAGTTCACCTACTAATAATATATTTATATTTAAGTGATAAAATTATTATTTATTGTTATTTATAAATCGAGATTATTAAATTTTACATCAAAGCACTTTCTACTTGCTAAGTAATCACACATGTGAACAAAGCGTTCTAGTTCGTTTTTAGGTTTAGGTAAGACTTCTTTTTTAGTGAGATAATCGTAGTTCCATTCACCCATATGGCTTTCAATCATGCTACACATTTTTCTAGTATCATCAATATCAAGAGACAACTCTTTAGCATGACTCATTATTAAGTTTGAGATAAGTAGTGGATGATCTACTCTTGTATATTTCTCTTCAGGATCTCCTTTCTTTAAGCCATCATGTAAGACTAGAGCCATAATGATTAAATCTTTTTCAGTATCCGTAAATTTACAACCGATAGTATTATTACATAATAATTCATAAGCAAATCTCACCGCTAGTTTAGTATGTTTTAATAAACCATGTTTAGTTTTAGCAAACGTTGGGTGATATTTTCCAGTAGAAGATGCTGGAATATCAAAGAAGTAATCTGGTAGTAAGTTTATTAGATATTTTAAATCTTCCTTTCTTTTTTCATCTTTAACATAATCTATTTCTTTAGTAAAATAACTTAATTTATCCATATTTAAACCTCCTTCTTAATGTTTACATCTAATTTGTTATATGGTATTTCAATGTTATTATTATCTAGTGTTTTCTTTATTAAAGCTAATACTTTTCTTTTAATGCCAATATGAGTACAAGGCTTACATTCAATGGCTATTTGATATATTATTGAGGAACTAGCTAGTTCATTAAGGCCTAGTAATTCATAGTTAATAACATTATCTATTTTTAAGATATCTTTTTGTAAGTCTTTTAATAATTTTTCTAGAATATCTAAGTCAGTTTGATATGATACTGGAACATCAATAACTAGCATAGTATTATTATTACTATAATTTATTACTTCGGTAAAACTACTATTAGATATTACTTTAACTTCTCCGGTATAAGACTTTATTTTAGTATTCATAAGTCCTAGAGAGATTACTTCGCCTTTAAAGCCATTTATTTCAATAATATCGCCAATTGAATATTTATCATCAAATATTATTAAGATTCCTGCTAGAAAGTCTTTGATAATATCTTGAAAAGCAAGCCCTATTACGGCAGCAGCTATTCCTAAGGAAGCTATTATTTTACTAGTATCAATACCATATACTCCTAATATTGATAGAATTATAAATGCGGTAAGTAAATATTTAATAATATTTTTAACTAGTGAGATAATAGTATCATTTCTTTTACTAACTATTTTCTTTCTTTTTTTACTTTCGTTCCATACTTTAGTTATTATTTTAGAAAATATATTATAGATAATAAGTCCTAAAACAACATATATTAGTGGTTGATAAAACTTTTCTGATAAGAAAAACTTCATATACTTCATTCCCTTCTTAAATAAAATTTATTAATATTTCATTAGATATATAAAAATATTTATCACTTATTCTTAGATAATTATTAGATACTTCTAATTTACCTTCTTTAATAAGAGAGATAACTATTTTATTATCTAGTAAGTTTTCATGATATCTATTTTGATAATTTGTAAGATTAATACCTTCTAATTTTCTAAATCCTAAGATAATAGTATTTTGTTTTTGAATATCAACATCTTCGTAGACACTATTATCTAAATATATACCTTTTAGGTATTTAGATATGTTTTTGGTATTTGTTAAGCGATAGTTATTTAGATAACTGACCGCTGATAAGCCAAAGCCATAATATTCTTCATTATTCCAATAGACCAAGTTATGTTTTGATTCATAGTGTGGTTTAGCATAATTACTTGTTTCATAATGAATATAACCGTGTTTCTTTAGAGTATCATTTATATATTTATACATATTATAATCAATATCTTCATCGATATATTCTCTTTTATTTATCGAAAACATAGTATTATCTTCGATAATTAGACTATAGTAAGATAAGTGTGGAATATCTAATTTTAAGTAATTATCTAAATCTTCTTTAATAATACTAATATCACTATTTATCCCATACATTAAGTCAATATTAATATTAGTTATATTATTTTCTTTAAGCATATTTACTACTTTAAATACCATATCTTTATTGTGATCACGATTTAGTTCTTTAATTATTTTATCATTAAAACTTTGTACACCAATGCTTACTCTATTTACTCCATATTCTTTTAATAGTTTTATTTTATCTAGTGATAATGATTCAGGGTTAACTTCAATAGTAAACTCTAGGTCATTAGATACTTTAAATATTTTAGTTATATTAAGTAACCTTTCTAATTCAGAGTAAGATAGACTACTAGGAGTACCTCCTCCAATATAGAGAGAAGATATTATTTCATTTTGATACCTAGTTTTAATTTCTTTTTCTAAATTATCTAAATAGTTAGATATAATTTTAGGGTTATAATACATTTTGCAGAAGTCACAGTAAGAACATATATTATTACAAAATGGAATATGAATATATACTGCTTTCATATTAATCTATTTTCCAATCTATATCTTTTATATTATTTTTTCTTAAGAACTCATTAGTTCTAGAGAATGGTTTACTACCAAAGAAACCTGAATATGCAGAAAATGGTGATGGATGTGGTGAAGTGATAACTAAGTGGATAGGATTAGTAATATATTTAGCTTTACTTTTAGCAAAACTACCCCATAAGATAAATACTACAGGAGTGTTTTTTTCATTTACTTTTTTAATTACTTCATCACTGAATTGTTCCCAACCAATATTTTTATGACTTGCAGGTTTATCTTTTTCAACAGTAAAGACACTATTTAGAAGTAATACTCCTTCTCTAGCCCATTTTTCTAAGTCGCCATTAGTGGATACGGTAATACCTAAATCATTATATAATTCTTTATAGATATTTTGAAGTGATGGTGGCAATCTTACTCCTTTAGATACTGAGAAAGCAAGACCATTAGCTTCATTAATACCATGATATGGATCTTGACCTAAAATAACTACTTTAACATTATCATAGTCAGTTAGTTTAAAGGCTCTTAAAATATTACTTTTAGGTGGAAAGATAGTTTTTTCACGATATTCTTTATTAATAAACATCGCAATATTTTTAAAATAATCTTTTTGATATTCGTCTTTTAATATTTCATCCCAACTATTACCTATCATTCATAATCACCTCGACTTGGACATGAACTAGTTTCTTCTTTAGGAGTAACTGTTATTTTACCATCATTATATTTGACTATTATTGTACAATTACTTATATCTTTTTTAGTCATTGGGTTTATTAGACTATCATCTTTATTATTTGATGTTAAATAACCATTACTAGCCAATTTCCCTAAAGTTATTTCTTCAGTATATGGACAGTTATTACCATAATAACATTCTTGATAATATGTTTCACTAGCTTTTTTTATTTCATCTACTAAAAATTGATAGTTTTTCTTCTTAGTATTATTTAGGACTGTGATAATAGAATAAGATGATATTCCTACAATAATCGCTAGTATAACAATAGTACCTAATAATTCTACTAGAGTAAATCCTTTATTATTCATTACTTATACCTCCTTGATATCGTTAAATCAATTATACTATGAAGAATAAAAAAAGTAAATCAGACAAAGAAAAAAATGTATGACTTGCATACATTAGTTATGAATATTTCTTACTATCTATTAAAATTATATCATCACCTATTTTAACAATTTGTTGCCAGTTAACAGTTCTTTCTTCATTAGCAGTAAATCTTTTAAGTTTTCTTTCTTCTACTATTAAACTTTTTACTGTACCTTCTTGAGATACTACTACATCAATAATAATTCCTATTCTTTTACCACTATTAATATCTATTATTTCTTTTTTTTGTAATTCAGATAAGTACATACTTACCTCCCTACTAGATTATATGTTATTTAACTAATTTTTTTATAGTATTAATAGCATTTTTTTCTATTCGAGATATTTGAGCTTGACTAATTCCTAGTTCACTAGCTATTTCCATTTGGGTTTTACCGATAACAAATCGATCATTTAGTACTTGTTGTTCTCTTATACTTAGTTTATTAATAGCTTTTTCAACAGACATTCTAGTTTCTAGATTGCCATCATCTTTTTTATCCGCTATTTGATCAAATAAATAGATAGTATCGCCACCATCGTTATATATTGGTTCATACATACTAACTGGTTCACGTAGTGATTCAATAGCATTTACTACTTCATATTCAGAGACTCCTAATAATTCTGCTATTTGTTTATTAGTAGGTTCTTTACCATCACTTGTTGTTAATTCTTCTTTTAATTTTAATGTTTTATAGGCAATATCTTTAATACTTCTAGATATTCTAAGAGAGGAATTATCTCTTAAATACCTTTTTATTTCTCCTACTATCATTGGGCAAGCATAGGTTGATAATTTTACATCATATGATGTATCAAAATTATCAATAGCTTTGACTAGTCCTAGACATCCTACTTGAAATAAGTCATCTAAATTATCCGTCTTGTTATAGAACTTCTTTAATATAGATAATACTAATTTCATATTACCTTCGATTAATTCATCACGAGCGAAGAGATTTCCTTCGTTCATCTTTTTAAATAATTCTATTGTTTCTTGATTACTTAATACTTTAATATTCGCAGTATTCACGCCACAAATTTCTACTTTATGACGTGCCATATATTATCTCCTTTCAAGATAATATTGGTATTATTTTACTAATTTTATACAAAAAAACTTCGCTTTTATACGAAGTTTAAAGTCATTACTTTTGTAGTATAAATCCAGTAGCAATTGGTCTAGTTGCTTCCATATTAGACCAGTTTATTGGTCTATTAACTATTTTATTATTAACTACTAGAACACTAGAGTTTCCTCCATCAAGATTAGCAGCATTATATGCACCATATCTTAACATTATTTTGGCTAGGTCGGCAACTGATGCTCCGACAGAATCAACTCTTCTTCCATCTATTACTAAAAATAATACAATACCATCTTTTCTTTGACCAATGGCAGTTCTTGGATGAATACCATAACCACCGTTACCTTGAACAATAGCAGATTTACCATTAACTACTAGGAATGGTCCAAATTCAACAGCATCCCTAACTCCGGCAGCAATTGCTTCTTTAGCAGAAACATCTCCTAAATATAGTTTATTATCTTCAGTAAAACCGATTACTCCCCCACCATGTGATCTTGAACTTACTGAAGATATAATTTTGCCATCTTTTATTACTATTCCTTGGACTAATCCTCCTGTTCCAACACCATCAGGATCTAAGAAACCACTACCATTAATAGCCACAAGAGCATTATTTTCTTTAGCCATATCTGTTAAATATTGACCGTTATATCCTAAATATTTACTAGTAACTACTTTTATTTTAGAAGGATCATAAATAACTGCTAAATAAGCATCATAACCGTTTTCTCTAAATTTAATTATTTTATACTTTTCACCTTTTTCATGAGTAAGTACTTCTTTGTCATATTTATCTTTATAAGTAGTACTACTAGTACTATCATCATTTATATCTATTAAATCTAAGTTAGTATCTTCATCAGGTTCAATTACTTTATTATAAGCAAGTACTTTATTTATTGTCTTGTCACTATAAAATATTGTTGCTAGATATTGATGATTCATTGTTGTCATAGCAGTAGTAATTAAATAATCTCTGAAACCGGAATATGGTCCATATAGTAGAAACAATCCACTAGATAGTCCTACTAAGAATATTGTAATTAATGTAATGCGTACTTTCTTTTTAAGCCTTCTTTTTTTAGCTTTCTTGACTGTTTTCACCATTGTTATCAACCTCTTCATATTTATTATCTTTATTATAATCAATATATTCTTTATATATACTAGAATATAGTTCTAATTCATTACTTGATTCTTCTTCATTATATAGTGTTAACTTTTTATTAAAATTATTAACATCATTTATATAAATATTTACTAATTTTTCATAAGTTATTTGATATTTATTACATACTTTATCATTAAGACCTATTTTACAATTATTATCTAAGATATTAATATTTTCTTTAATATCTTTTAATATATTAGAATAATCATCAAATAATTTAATATCATTATCATATTCATCTTCTATTGTACTATAATAAAATTCATTAATAATTAATTTAGCATCTTCTCTTATATTATTATACCTTTCAACATTTTTTACTAAGCTTTGATAAGCACTTTCTATATTATCTTTTCTTTTTTGATTATTCTTTTTATTAACGATAATAATAGTTATAATAGCAATTACTACTATAGTTATAATAATACTTCCTATTACTATTATTTTCTTTTTACTACTCATTTATAACTCACCTATAATATATTTTACTACAAATGATTTTTTTTATAAAGAAAAAAAGTATAAAATATTTAAAACATGACAAAATATTGTCTAATATTTTATATTTTATACTTATTATTTATGTTCCATTATTGATAATATTTTAGATACTATTTTAGTAATACTTTCACTTTTATTTACAGCTACTTTCTTGCCTAATGCTTTACCACCGATAGTTAGTGATGATATTGTAGCAGTTACTAATAGGCTACAAATAATTGAGTCTTTAGCAATAGAAGTAGCAATAATTACTCCGGCAGTACCTGAGACAATACCACATATATCCCCAATTACATCATTACAGAATGATGAAACTTTATCTTTATTTTTAATTAATTTAATAGCTGTTTTAGCACCTTTTATTTTACGGGAAGCCATAGCATGAAAGGGATATTCAGCACATGTCGTAACGGCTACTCCGATCATATCAAAGATTATTCCTATTAAGATAACAGTTAATAATACTAATAATTCAATAACAATATTAGATTTCTTTAATATTGTTTCAGATAGATATGAAAATATCATAGATATAACAAATGTTAAACTAGTTATCAATAATATCCATTTAATATTTTGTTTACTTTTCATAATTCACTCCTGTATAAATGAAAAAGGCAATTATTGCCTTTAATCACTACTTATTTATCATATGGCTATTAATATAGTTAACTTTGCGTCTTAGGTCAAGTAGGGTTTCCCTATTCTCTACATAGACGTTACCATCTATGTGGTTCCCCTTTAAAGAGAATAATATAAAGTCGCCTATTATATGACTTGATTGCCACTTAGTACACACCATAATCCTATATTATGACACTCTAGGAGTTTTCCTCACCAATTGTTTATTAGTTATTCTTTTTTGCAATGATAGTTTCATGTTGCAATGCTTAAAATAGTTATAGCTATTAACATATTATAAGCTGATCAACAATTCCCTATCATCACGCAAGACAAGCTACACTACTCGTAAATTCAATACATAGTAGGTTTAATCCTAAGTCATAGTATTTCGTCAACTGTTGTGTATAGATCTACTACAAGATTAGGTCTCCATGAAAATTGGAACGGGTATCGTATGCCATTACGGTCGCCCAACTTTCTTACCACTCAGCACTCGCCCCAAATTGGGCATAAGAAGCAAGCACCATGTGTTTCACAGTTGTGCTCTTTAACGGATTTTTAGGCCCGTCTTCGTAATAAACTTAATTGACTAGAATAATGTGCCACACGTACTTATAATGATACCATATTTTGTTCATTTTGTCAAATTTTAGGTATTATATCAAATATTAGTAGTAGTATATTATATTATTTTAGATATGATTTATGCTAGTAGAAAGCTAGATAAAACTCCTACTAAAACCCCTACTACATAAATAATACTTAGTATTAATAAATTATCTTTAATATTTTTATTAGTCTTAAATAAGATTAAAATGCCAAGACCACTATTAGTTAATAAACCGGCTATTAGTGATGAAATATTAACTATTCCTTTAGCATACATTTCACTAATTATGACACTAGAAGCACAGTTAGGAATAAGTCCTACTAAACTAGATACTAATGGTCCAATAACATTATTATAAGATAATACTTTTTCTATATATGTATGACCATAGTATTCAACTATAATATTTAGAATAAGAGAAAAGATAAATATAAATTCTGTTATAGAAATAGTATGTTTAATACTAGATAGTATTGGTTTATGTTCACAATCGCAATGTGTTTCTTCGCATAGTTTATCAATAGTATTTTCAGAATTATTTTCCTCTTTAAAAATTATATCTACTAATAAGCCTATTATAATACCTACTACTATCTTAATGCCTAATATTAATAATATCTTTTTTACAGCAATGTTTTCAGATAGTAATACCGGAATCATTTCATCAGAAGTAGATAAGAATATGGCTATTAATGTTCCTTTAGTAATTATTTTAGTAGCATATAAGTTAGAAGCTGCTACTGAAAAGCCACATTGTGGAATAACCCCTAATATAGAACCTATTATCGGACCATATTTACCAGAAGATTTAGTTATATTAATGCTTTTCTTACTAATATTATGTTCTAAATATTCCATTACTAAGAAGGCTATAAATAGAAATGGTACTATTTTCAAACAATCAATAATTGTATCTAAGATAATTTCAGTCATAAATATCACCACCAAAATATTATCATATTATTTATCTTTTGGCAAGAAAAACTTATTTGTTAATTTTCCTTTCTTGAATAAAACTATTTATATATAAAGTTAATTTTATTGGGGATATTTTAGCAAATATTCTTAATAGTTTCATATTACTTGGGATAATTAATAGTTTATCTTTAAACATATTATCAATAGCGTACTTACTTGCCTTTTTACTGTCTAAACCTTTAACATTAAAGTGGCAATTAGCAACATTATTAAAGTTAGTGTTAACAGGGCCGGGACAAAATATAGATATTTTAACGTTTGATTTATCTCTTTTTAATTCTTGATATATAGCTAATGATAGACTTGTTATATAGTTTTTAGTGGCATAGTAAGTTGCCATTTAAGGTCCGGGCATAAATCCCGCCATAGAGGATACATTTAAGATATGTCCACTATCTCTTTTAATAAAGTCTTGTAAGAATAGTTTAGTTAAGATATGGTAGGCTTTAATATTTAAATCAATCATATCTAATTCTTTGTTGATAGATGTTTCACTAAAGTTTCCGGCATCGCCAAAACCAGCATTATTTATTAATATATCAATATTTTCTTTTTTTAATTCATTATATAAGTTATAACAATTATCTTCTTTAGTTAAGTCATATTCATATATTTTTACATTCTTATAATCTTTATATATATCTTTTAATGTTTGTTTATTTCTTGATACAACATATACTTCATGATTATTTTCTAAAAGATATAAAGCCATATCTTTACCCATTCCGGAAGATGCTCCAGTTATTAATATTTTCATATTTGTTCCTTTCTTATAAGAAAATAAATGGTTAATAATAACCACTTACTTTCTTTTTCTATTATCTAATATTAATTTAATTATACTACCTGTTGCTATAACAAATGTTGCTAGTGCTACTAAGATATTTAGATAAGGTATTAGAGATAATAACACTAAGATAGTAATACCTAATAATCCTTTTAGATAGTCAGTACCATCTTTCTTAATGAACTTATCCCAAATAGATTTTCCGATAATATATCCTGTTATTGGTGTAGCTGTTAACATACTTACTACGTACATTATAATAAATATAATAGATAATTTAGAACCATAGATACTTAATAATAGTAATAGAGATATAATAGGCATAGCAATCATATAACCTATTCCATATCCTACTATCTTACCATAGTTATCTTTAGGTACAGTTAATAGTTTAGGCACTACTAATAGCATGACAGCAAATATTAACCAATTACTTACTAGTGATAAGAATGCTGAGTTAATAGTACTATAATCTTTCTTATCTGTATCATTTGTTTCAATCATTCCTTTATTAACAATATTACCATCTTTTAAGGCTATTTTAGTATCTTCGACATATGTTAAGTTATTAATAGTAGTATTACCATCGATAACTAAGCTATCACATGTTGTATGAACATTTTCTAAAGTTGTTCCGGTACTTATTAAAGCATCTTTAGATACAATACGAATACTTCCTCCTACTTGACCTTTAATAGTAATATCAGAAGCAAATATTATTAAATCTCTTTCAATTACTGCTTCTTTTTCAATAACTACTTTATTACCAAAGATTATTAAGTCTTTAGTAGTACCTTTATAGTTAATAGCATTTCCAAAATTAATTGAGTAATCACTTTGTGAGGCAATATTTAGGCTATTACCAAACATTACTCCTAAACCATTTATTTTACTTTCATCGTTAATTATATTACCGAAAGCAAATGATGATGAGGTAATTTCATCTTTTAAGTTAATAGTATCATCAGCAGTTATTTCATAAGCACTAACAGTATTAATACCAACAAATAAACTTAAGATAATACCTATTATATACTTCTTCATTATAATCCTTCTTTCTTTCTATTTTTATGTATTTTACCTATTTGTCTTTCAATATCTTTTTGGTAGAAGATATATGTTGTTCTTATTATTATAGCAATTGGTAGGGATAAGACAATTCCCCAGAATCCGCCAAGAGCACCGCCAGCAAAGACTGCAAATATAGTGATTAATGGTGGTATTTTATTACTTTTACCATATATTTTAGGGCCTATTACGTAACCATCAATATTTGGACATATTATACATATAATAACTGTTCCAATAAATACTTTAGTACTTATTACGGATGATATTAGTAATGAGATAATAGCAGCTACTACTCCACCAAACATTGGGATAATGCAAGATACTC
>OLHG01000784.1_pt1 | contig 21702 bp, 18 predicted proteins | sample 1605971 | NCBI WGS metagenome assembly OLHG01 (sample SAMN03283289) | human gut metagenome | biome: human-associated habitat; material: feces | host: Homo sapiens | place: Peru | collected 2012 | reverse complement strand
GAGGGCCAGCACCAGCCGCTCAGGGCCAAAGCGTTTAAACCAGCCTTTCACTTCCTCCGGGGATTTCACCGCGGTGGAGCCGACCACCACGCGGGCGACGCCGGCCTCAAGCAGAGCCGCGACATCCGCTTCGGTCCGCACGCCGCCGCCGACCTGCACCGGGACGTCAACGCCGGCGACCAGCGATTTCAGCAGCGGGATCTGGCGCTTCGCCGGATCCTTCGCCCCGGTCAGGTCGACCAGGTGCAGGACTTCCGCTCCCTGAGCGGCATAGGACTGCAGGCGCGGCAGCGGATCGCTGCCATAGTCGCGCTGCTGGCCATAATCGCCCTGGTGGAGACGAACGACGGTGCCGTCGATTAAATCTAAAGCAGGAATAATCATCACATCTCCAGGAAGTTTTTCAGCAGCTGCGCCCCGGCGCTCCCGGAGCGCTCCGGGTGGAACTGCACGCCAAAGAAGTTATCTTTCTGCACCGCGGCGGTGAACGCCTCGCCGTAATTGCACTGGGCGATGGTGTACGGGTTGACCGGCATGGCGTAGCTGTGCACGAAGTAGAAGTAAGCCCCTTCTTCAATGCCGCGGAACAGACGATCGCCTGCTTTGGCATACACCCGGTTCCAGCCCATGTGCGGCAGCGGTAGACCGTGGTCGGTCATCTTCGGCACCTCTTCTTCGATAATGCCCAGCAGATCGACGCCGTTGTTCTCCTCGCTGCGCTTGCCGAGCAGCTGCATGCCCAGGCAAATCCCCAGCACCGGCTGGGTACAGGCTTTGATCAGGTCGATCAGCTCGCGGTCGCGCAGCTGGTCCATCGCCGCCTGGGCGGTGCCGACGCCGGGAAGAAACAGTTTATCGGCACGCAATACCACCTCCGGGTCGCGGCTGACCACCGGCTCATAGCCGTGGCGGCCAATCGCCGATTTCACCGAATTGAGGTTGGCGCAGCCGGTATCAAGGATCACCACATTCATTACAGCACCCCTTTGGAAGACGGCAGGGCATCGCCCTGGACGCGGATCGCCTGGCGCAGCGTACGGCCAAAGGCTTTGAACAGGCTCTCCACGCGGTGGTGATCGTTCTTGCCCTTGGTTTTCAGGTGCAGCGTCACCGCCATGGTGTAAGAGAGCGAGCGGAAGAAGTGTTCCACCATCTCGGTGCTCAGATCGCCGACGCGCTGATAGGTGAAGTCCGCCTTATACTCCAGGTGCGGACGGCCGGAGATATCCAGCGCGCAGCGGGCGAGACACTCGTCCATCGGCAGCACGAAGCCGAAACGGTTGATGCCGCGCTTGTCGCCAAGCGCCAGCTTCAGGGCTTCGCCGAGGGCCAGGCCGGTATCTTCCACCGTGTGGTGATCGTCGATGTACAGATCGCCGCCGACGTTGACCTCCATGCGGAAGCCGCCATGGGTGGCGATTTGGTCGAGCATATGGTCAAAAAAGCCGACGCCGGTGTGGATCTTGCTGCCGCCTTCGCGGTCCAGCCACACTTTCACATCCACCTGGGTCTCTTTGGTGATGCGCTCGACGTGGGCATAGCGGTCGCGGCGGGTCAGTTGCTCGCAGATGGTCGGCCAGTTCAGCGTCTCGCGGTCATAGCGCAGACCGATAATCCCCATGTTATCCGCCAGCTCAAGGTCGGTGGCCCGGTCGCCAATCACATAGCTGTGGGCTTTATCCAGTACGCCCTCTTCCAGCCACGGCAGCACCAGCTGGGTTTTCGGCTTGCGGCAGGCGCAGTTGTCGCCCGGGAAGTGCGGACAAATCAGCACTTCTTCAAAGTTAACGCCCTGCGAGGCGAAGATCTGCATCATCAGGTTGTGCGGGCCATCAAACGCCTCCTGCGGCAGGCTGTCGGTGCCCAGACCATCCTGGTTGGTGATCATCACCAGCTTATAGCCTTCCTGCTGCAGCTTCAGCAGCGCCGGGATCACCTGCGGCTCAAACGCCAGCTTGTCGAAACGGTCCACCTGGAAATCCACCGGCGGTTCGGAAATCAGGGTGCCGTCACGGTCAATAAAGAGATACTTCTGGGTCATACATTCTCCGCAGTCAAGGCGTCAATCACGCGCTGGCTCTCGGCACGGGTACCGATAGTGATACGCAAACAGCCGCTCAATGAAGGTTGTTTATTCTGGTCACGTAAGATAATGCCCTGATCCCACAAAGATTTAAACACTGCGCTGGAGGCGGTTATCCGCGCCAGGACGTAGTTGGTTTCGGAATCGAAGACCTGCTCCACGCAGGCGATGCCGCGCAGCTGTTCCACCAGGTAGCGGCGCTCGTCGAGGATCTGCGCCACGCGCTGACGCATCGCGGCGATCCCTTCCGCGCTCAGGGCCTGGGCGGCGATATCGGCCACCGGCGTGGAGAGCGGGTACGGGGCGATCACTTTCAGCAGCACGTTAATCACCTCGGCGTTGGCGAGGGTGAAGCCGCAGCGCAGGCCGGCGAGGGCGAAGGCTTTGGACAGCGTGCGCAGCACCACCAGGTGCGGATAGTCGCTGAGCCAGCCGGCGAGCGTCGCCTGCGGGCAGAATTCAATATAGGCTTCGTCGGCCACCACGATAGCTTTGCCGCGGGTCATCTCCAGCAGGTCGCGCATCGACTGCGGGTCGATAATCTGCCCGGTCGGGTTGTTCGGGCTGCAGACGAAGACCACCTTCACCCCGTCCAGCTGCGCCTCGATGCCCGGCAGGTCGAGCTGCCAGTCGGCCAGCGTCGGCACGGTGCGGCACTCGACGCCGATGGTCTCGGCGCTGACGCTGTACATGCCGTAGGTCGGCGGGCAGTAGAGCACGGCGTCTTCGCCTGGCTCGCAGAAGGCGCGGATCAGCAGCTCAATGCCTTCGTCGGCGCCGCGGCTGACCAGCACCTGCTCCGGTTTAACCTCGGCGTAGCGGGCGTAGCTCTCAATCACCGCCTTCGGCTGCGGCTCCGGATAGCGGTTCAGCGTCTGCTCGGTCAGCTGGAAGGCCACGGCGGTGGGGAATTCGTTAGCGTTGAGCCAGACGTCGCCTTTCCCGCCCAGGCGGCGAGCGGATTGATACGGGGTCAGCGCGCGAACGTTGGCGCGGGCTAAATCTTCAATGCTCATGCTTGCTCCTTCAGGGCGGCAACGCGCAGCGTTACGGCGTTTTTGTGGGCGTCAAGGCGCTCGGCGGCGGCCAGGATCTCAATCGTTGAGGCGAGGGCGGCAAAGCCGTCGCGCGACAGCTCCTGCACGGTCATCCGCTTCTGGAAGTCGGCCAGACCGAGGCTTGAGCAGGTGGCGGTGTAACCATAGGTCGGCAGGACGTGGTTGGTGCCCGAGGCGTAGTCGCCCGCGGATTCCGGTGACCAGTCGCCAAGGAAAACGGAACCGGCGCTGGTGATGCTATCCACCAGCTCGCGGGCCTGACGGGTCTGAATGATCAGGTGCTCCGGGCCGTACTGGTTGGAGATGGCCACGCACTGCGCCAGGTCGCGGGCCACGATGATCCGGCTGGCGGAGAGCGCCACGCGGGCGGTTTCGGCGCGCGGCAGGGCGGCCAGCTGGCGCTCCACGGCCTCGGCGACGCGGTTGCCCATCCCGGCGTCCGGGGTCAGGAGGATCACCTGCGAGTCCGGGCCGTGTTCCGCCTGCGACAGCAGGTCGGAGGCGACAAAGTCCGGATTGGCGCCGCTGTCGGCGATCACCAGCACTTCCGACGGGCCGGCCGGCATGTCGATGGCCGCGCCGTCCAGACGCTGGCTGACCTGGCGTTTGGCCTCCGTGACGTAAGCGTTACCCGGGCCAAAGATTTTATCCACCTTCGGCACCGACTCGGTACCGAGGGCGAGGGCGGCGATGGCCTGCGCGCCGCCGACGTTAAAGATGGTTTTCACGCCGCACAGCTGCGCGGCATAGAGGATCTCATCGGCAATCGGCGGCGGCGAGCAGAGCACCACCTGCTGACAGCCGGCGATGCGCGCCGGCGTCGCCAGCATCAGCACCGTGGAGAACAGCGGCGCCGAGCCGCCCGGAATATACAGCCCGACGGAGGCGATAGGGCGGGTCACTTGCTGGCAGCGCACCCCCGGCAGCGTTTCGACATCCACCGCCTGCAGCTTTTGCGCGTTGTGGAAGGTCTCGATGTTTTGCACCGCCACCGCCATCGCCTGCTTCAGCTCGTCGCTGAGGCGCTCGCCGGCGGCGGCGATCTCCGCCTCGCTCACCTGCAGCGCGGCGACGGTGGTTTTATCAAACTTCGCGCTGTATTCGCGCAGCGCCGCGTCGCCGTTGGCTTTGACGTTATCGAGGATCTCCGCCACCGTTTTACTGATGCTGTCGGAGGCGGAAATCGCCGGGCGCGTTAAGAGTTGTCGCTGTTGGTCTGCGCTACAGCCGTTCCAGTCGATGATTGTGTTGAAGCTCATGATTGTTTTCCCCTGTGTGTCCCGTGACCGGCTGGCCGATTACTCCATCATCTTCTCAATCGGCAGCACCAGAATGGAGCTGGCGCCCAGCGCCTTCAGTTTTTCCATGGTCTCCCAGAACAGGGTTTCGCTGCTGACCATGTGCATCGCCACGCGCTGCTTGTCGCCTGCCAGCGGCAGAATGGTCGGACGCTCGGCGCCCGGCAGCAGGGCAACCACTTCCTCAAGGCGTTCGGTCGGGGCGTGCATCATGATGTATTTCGACTCGCGGGCCTGGATCACGCCCTGAATACGGGTCAGCAGGCGGTCAATCAGCTGCTGTTTGGCGTCGGCCATTTCGCCGTCGCGCTGGATCAGGCAGGCTTTGGAGCGGTAGATCACTTCCACTTCGCGCAGGCCGTTGGCTTCCAGGGTGGCGCCGGTGGAGACGAGGTCGCAAATGGCGTCGGCGAGGCCGGCGCGCGGCGCCACTTCCACGGAGCCGTTCAGCAGACAGGATTTAAAGGAGATACCTTTTTGATCGAGGTAGCGCTTCAGCAGGTGCGGGTAAGAGGTGGCGATACGTTTGCCGTCCAGCGCCGCCGGGCCGTTCCAGGCTTCATCCACCGGGGTCGCCAGCGACAGGCGGCAGCCGCCGAAGTCCAGACGACGCAGGGTGAAGTAGCGCGGGTCTTCGCCCTGGGCGCGGCGGCTGAGCAGCTCTTCTTCCAGCACGTTTTCGCCGATAATGCCGAGGTCGACAACACCGTCCATCACCAGGCCCGGGATATCGTCATCACGCACGCGCAGAATGTCGATTGGCATATTTTCCGCCAGCGCAATCAGACGCTGGGTGTGCAAATTGACTTTAATGCCGCAGCGGCTGAGTAATTCGCGTGAATCTTCGCTTAAACGGCCTGATTTCTGAATAGCTATGCGTAAACGGGTGTTGTCTAACATTGTTCTTTTCCTCTGAATACCTGTCTGAATCTGTCCGAATTTGGTCCAAAAAAAAGCCCCCGGAAGTGAATCTTCCGGGGGCTCTCTGCGCGTTCATGCACCACTGGAAGATCCAAATGTCTTCCAGCACACATCGCCTGAAAGACTAGTCAGGATGATGGTGATGATGGTGGTGTTTAAATTGAACGCGGTTCATAAAATTCTCTGTGAATGACTATGCATTTGATGTCCTTTAACCTAAACCACTTCCGCCGCAGAAAGCAAGGGCTTTTTTCTATCATTAATTCATTTCACATTGAGCGAAGAAATTGTCAGTTGCCGCTGGCTGGCGTAGCCTGTAATCAGCACAGCGAAAGAGTCAGGAGCCTGGGATGAAAAAGGTCGCGATAGTCGGTTTGGGATGGCTGGGGATGCCGCTGGCGCTGTCGTTGACGGCGCGAGGCTGGCAGGTCACCGGCAGTAAAACCACGCAGGATGGCGTGGAGGCGGCGCGGATGTGCGGGATCGACAGCTATCCGCTGCGCCTGGAGCCGCAGCTGGTCTGTGATACCGAGGACCTCGACGCGCTGATGAACGTCGATGCGCTGGTGATCACGCTGCCGGCCCGGCGGACCGGCGCGGGGGAAGGGTTTTATCTGCAGGCGGTGCAGGAGATCGTCGATACCGCGCTGGCGTACCATATTCCGCGGATCGTCTTCACCAGCTCCACCTCGGTGTATGGCAACGTCAACGGCACGGTGAAAGAGAACTCCCCGCGCCTGCCGGAGACCGCCAGCGGGCAGGTGCTCAAGGAGCTGGAAGACTGGCTGCACAACCTGCCGGGGACGTCGGTGGATATTCTGCGCCTGGCCGGGCTGGTGGGGCCGTCCCGTCATCCGGGACGTTTTTTCGCCGGCAAGTCGGCGCCGGATGGCCAGCATGTGGTCAATCTGGTGCATTTGCAGGATGTGGTGGCCGCCATCGAACTGCTGCTGCAGGCTCCGAAGGGCGGGCACATCTATAATCTATGTGCGCCCCGCCATCCGGCGCGCGGCCTCTTTTATCCGCAGATGGCCCGCGAGCTCGGTCTGCCGCCGCCGGTGTTCAGCGACAGCCCGGACGGCGGCCAGGGCAAGATTGTGGATGGCAATCGTATCTGCAATGAGCTGGGGTTTGAGTACCAGTACCCCGATCCGCTGGTGATGCCGATGGAGTGATGCGCCAGCGGTGATTCGCATACCGTAAGGGGGTAGCGATGAAACCACTGCTGGATGTCCTCGTGATCCTCGACGCACTGGAAAAAGAGGGGAGCTTTGCCGCGGCGTCGGCAAGGCTCTTTAAAACGCCCTCGGCGCTGAGCTACACCATTCACCGGCTGGAAAGCGATCTCAATATTCAGCTGCTCGACCGCAGCGGTCACCGCGCGCGCTTTACCCCCACCGGACAGATGCTGCTGGAGAAAGGACGGGAAGTGCTGCATATCGCCCGCGAACTGGAGATCCGGGCGGTTAAGCTGCAGCAGGGGTGGGAGCATACCCTCCGCCTGGCGGTGGACAGCACTTTTCCCGTGGCGCAACTCTCGCCGCTGATCGCCGCATTTTATCAACAGCAGCCGCTGACCCGGCTGCACTTCACGCTGAACCCCTCGCTGCTGGACTGGCGGCCGCTGACTGAAGGGCAGGCCGATCTCCTGCTGGGGGCGCTCGGCGAGCCGCCGCCGCTGAGCGGCTATGATTATCTTCCCCTTGGCGAGCTGGATCTGGAGCTGGTGGTCTCCCCGCAGCATCCTCTGGCGGAGCGTCGCGCCCCGTTGAGCTGGCGAACTCTGCGCCGTTACCGCGCGGTCGCCACCGGCGAGGGCGGGGCGCTGCTCGGCGATCAGGAGACCCTGACGGTATGTGACGTTACGGCGCAGCTGGCGCTGCTGCGCATGGGACTGGGGTGGGGCTGCCTGCCGCGTTACCAGGTGCAGGGGCTGCTGGAGAGCGGCGAACTGGTCAGCTTGACCGTGCGCGGGCAGTCGCCTCGTCAGCACGCGTGGATCGGCTGGAATGACGCTACCTGCGGTTTGGCTGGCAAATGGTGGCGGGAAACGCTATTAGCAAATAGTGCTATTTTTACAATTTATCATATGGAAACCGTATAGATATTAGCACGTTAAAAAATATGCTTACGCAATGAACTTCATAACATCTTGTCAACGCCGTTGAATTTGTTGCAAAATATGCGGCCTGAAAACCAGAGACTAGCCGACGCTTTTTTTTAAAGTGTCGGTTATTTTTTTGGTCGAAAGACACATCATTCAATACCAAGAGGCCGGGCTTCGTACCGGATAGATATTTACTAAAAACCGACAGTCGTTGTCGCTGAGGAATAGAAAGAAATGGGGCAATTTTTTGCTTACGCGCTGGCGTTCACCGTAAAAGGGGATAACTATGTCGCATAACGCTACTCCAAATACCTCTCGCGTGGAATTACGTAAAACGCTTACGTTAGTTCCGGTTGTAATGATGGGCCTGGCCTATATGCAGCCGATGACGCTGTTCGATACGTTTGGTATCGTCTCTGGTATGACCGACGGTCACGTGCCGACGGCCTACGCCTTTGCGTTAATCGCTATCCTGTTTACTGCCCTGAGCTATGGCAAGCTGGTACGTCGTTACCCGTCCGCCGGCTCGGCGTATACCTATGCGCAGAAATCCATCAGCCCGACCGTTGGCTTTATGGTGGGTTGGTCCTCGCTGCTCGACTACCTGTTCGCGCCGATGATCAACATTCTGCTGGCGAAAATCTATTTTGAAGCGCTGGTGCCTTCGATTCCGTCGTGGGTGTTTGTTATCGCGCTGGTCGCCTTTATGACCGCCTTTAACCTGCGCAGCATTAAATCCGTGGCCAACTTCAACACCGTGATCGTGGTGCTGCAGGTGGTGCTGATTGCCGTGATCCTCGGCATGGTGATTTATGGCGTGTTTGAAGGCGAGGGCGCCGGTACGCTGGCCAGCAGCCGTCCGTTCTGGTCCGGTGACGCGCACGTGATCCCGATGATTACCGGGGCGACGATCCTGTGCTTCTCGTTTACCGGCTTCGACGGCATCAGCAACCTGTCTGAAGAGACCAAAGATGCAGAGCGCGTCATTCCGCGCGCGATCTTCCTGACCGCGCTGATCGGCGGCCTGATCTTCATCTTTGCCACCTACTTCCTGCAGCTGTACTTCCCGGATATCTCGCGCTTTAAAGATCCGGATGCGTCACAGCCGGAAATTATGCTCTACGTGGCAGGTAAAGCCTTCCAGGTTGGCGCGCTGATCTTCTCCACCATCACCGTACTGGCTTCCGGTATGGCGGCGCACGCTGGCGTGGCGCGTCTGATGTACGTGATGGGTCGTGACGGCGTATTCCCGAAAAGCTTCTTCGGTTATGTACACCCGAAATGGCGTACTCCGGCGATGAACATCATCCTGGTTGGCGCGATTGCCCTGCTGGCAATCAACTTCGACCTGGTAATGGCTACGGCGCTGATTAACTTTGGTGCGTTGGTGGCGTTCACCTTCGTTAACCTGTCGGTCATCTCGCAGTTCTGGATCCGTGAGAAGCGTAACAAAACGCTGAAAGATCACTTCCAGTATCTGTTCCTGCCGATGTGTGGTGCGCTGACCGTTGGTGCGCTGTGGGTTAACCTGGAAGAAAGCTCAATGGTTCTGGGTCTGATCTGGGCTGCTATCGGTCTGATTTACCTGGCTTGCGTAACCAAGAGTTTCCGTAACCCGGTTCCGCAGTACGAAGACGTAGCATAATCATCTTTTCTAATAATCAACCGGAGTCGAATGAACATTTGGCTCCGGTTTTTTTATTCTTTTTTATCGAAATCCTCATTAATAACCATTTGTTCTAATTTAGAGAATTTGGTTATTGGTCTGCATTCCACCAGTCATGAATAATTTCCTCATTAACATTCATCTGGTTAATTAATTTATGTTTTCAATGATATTAAGCGGGCTAATTTGTGGTGCTCTGCTGGGATTTGTCATGCAGCGTGGGCGTTTTTGCCTGACAGGTGGTTTTCGCGATATGTATATCGCGAAAAATAATCGCATGTTTTACGCCTTGCTGATTGCAATTTCGGTACAAAGCGTGGGGGTTTTTGCGTTAATTCAGGCGGGCCTACTGACTTACGAAGCCGGGGCGTTCCCGTGGCTTGGTACTGTTATAGGTGGGTATATCTTCGGGCTGGGAATTGTTCTGGCGGGTGGATGTGCCACCGGGACCTGGTATCGCGCGGGTGAGGGATTGATCGGCAGTTGGATCGCGCTTTTCACTTATATGGTGATGAGTGCGGTGATGCGTTCTCCACATGCCAGTGGTTTAAATCAAACCTTGCAGCACTACAGTACTGAACATAACTCTATTGCTGAGACTTTTAATTTGTCTGTGTGGCCGTTGGTTACCGTTTTGCTGGTGATAACGCTCTGGGTGGTGATGAAAGAGTTGAAGAAGCCAAAATTCAAAGTCGCGACCTTACCGCCGCGCCGAACCGGGATCGCTCATATTCTGTTTGAAAAACGCTGGCATCCCTTTGTCACTGCTGTACTCATCGGTTTGATTGCGCTTTTAGCCTGGCCACTGAGTGAAGCAACCGGACGCATGTTTGGGTTAGGAATCACTTCCCCAACGGCCAATATTCTGCAATTTCTGGTCGCGGGTGACGTGAAATACATTAACTGGGGCGTTTTTCTGGTGTTAGGGATCTTCGTGGGGTCATTTATTGCAGCCAAAGCGAGCCGTGAGTTCCGCGTTCGCGCAGCTGATGCACAAACAACATTACGTAGCGGGTTAGGTGGTGTACTGATGGGCTTCGGTGCCAGTATTGCAGGTGGTTGCTCTATCGGTAATGGACTGGTTATGACTGCAATGATGACCTGGCAGGGCTGGGTTGGCCTTGTATTTATGATTCTCGGAGTCTGGACTGCGTCCTGGCTTGTCTATGTTCGACCGCAGCGTAAGGCGCGACTGGCAACTGCTGCGGCAAATTAAGTAAGGTGTAAAGATGGCGATTAAAAAGCTGGATGTGGTGACGCAGGTCTGTCCGTTTCCACTCATAGAAGCAAAAGCAGCACTGGCAGAAATGGCCAGCGGCGATGAGTTGGTAATTGAGTTTGATTGCACCCAGGCAACTGAAGCAATCCCACAGTGGGCGGCAGAAGAAGGACATGCCATCACCGATTATCAGCAGATTGGCGATGCTGCGTGGAGCATCACCGTTCAAAAAGCCTGACCCAACATTGTCCTCCGCCGTATCAGCGGCGGAGGCTTCAAACTAGACGATCTCTTCCGCGTACTGCCAAAGCGCTTTTAACAGCGCCACTTTCTCTTTGTCATCGGCATACTGTTGTGCCAGCATCTGCAATTCATCAGCGTAGCCCTGCAAAAACTCTGGCGTGAAGACCTGGCGGCGGTGCTCCAGCCAGCGTTGCTGCTCGGCATAATCCAGCGTCCCCGGGAAGTTGCGTGCTCGATAATTGAACAACAGTTTTTCAATTCGTTTATCAACAAAAGTGATATCCAGTGCCGGTAAATTACGCGGCTCGGTTTCCAGCACAATTTTCATTGCTGCACGATCGGCGTCACTGAAAAAGCCGTTATAAAGCTGTGCATCCACGTTATCTGAAGGCGTAAACGGTTCGGCTTCCGCGAATATCGCCACCACTTTTTCACGCACTTGCGGATTTTCACGCAGAATTTTTAGGTTATCGAGGCAATGCTGACGATTAATTCCCAGTCGGTCGGCATCTTCCGGGCGTAGCGTATTCGCCTGGGCCAGTACCGGACATTTATTGATATGCACCAGCTTAACCGGAACGGCGGCGTTATCGCCAAGATCGGCTTTTGCGGTATATAAACGCTCGCGCAATGTGTCGCTATCCAGCTCCAGTAATGGCGAAATGTCTCCTGCCAAATCCACCATAATTACGGCATTGCGATTTTCAGGATGCCACGCCAGCGGTGCCACCCAGCTGGTATTGCCGCGCCATGCCCCAAACATTCCGGAAACGTGAACCAGGGGTTTCATCTGCGGAACATCAATCAACGCCATCAGTTTGTGTTTATTGCGATGGGTAAAGAGATAATCAAACAGGCGTGGCTGACGCGTTTTTACCAGTTTCGCCATCGCAATAGTGGCGTACACATCAGCCATCGCATCGTGGGCGTTGCTATGTTCAATACCATTCGCTTTGGTTAAATGCTCAAGGCGAAAGCTCGGTAGACCGTCATCATTTTCAGGCCAGTTTATTCCTTCCGGGCGTAGGGCATAACAGGCACGCATAACATCCAGTAAATCCCAGCGCGAGTTATCATGCTGCCAGCTCCAGGCGTAAGGATCGTAGAAATTACGATAAAAAACGTTGCGTGTGACTTCGTCGTCGAAACGCACATTGTTGTAGCCCAGAATACAGGTCTTCGGTACGGTAAAAAGCGAGTGAATACGGGCGGCAAACGTGGCTTCGTTTTCTCCTTTCGCCCGTGCTTCCTGCGGGGTAATACCGGTAATTAATACTGCTCCAGGCTGGGGTAAATAGTCATCCGCGGGCTTGCAGTAAAAGACTTCGGGTTCGCCGATGACATTGAATTCGTTATCAGTGCGAATGGCTGCGAACTGTGCAGGGCGATCTAACGCGGGGTGCGTTCCAAAGGTTTCGTAATCGTGAAACAAAAAGGTAGATTGTTGCTTACCGTCATTCATCATTAGGTTAAATCCGTTATTTCTGCTGTCTGCCAGAGTATCAAATATCACCGTGCTAATCAGCTTTAGCGCGACAATTTGGCAGCGAGTGGCAACAGATCATGTCAGATAAAAATGAGATAGTAGTCACATTTTCTTGCACTTTATTCCAGCCAGTTCATAAGTATTTCCGTAAAAAGAACAGCTATTTGAAACACCTGAGGGTTTGCTGTTGAAACGCCGTCTTATTATTGCTGCTTCTTTGTTCGTTTTTAATTTATCGTCTGGTTTTGCGGCGGAAAACATTCCTTTTTCACCTCAGCCTCCAGAGATTCATGCCGGGTCCTGGGTATTGATGGATTACACCACCGGTCAGATTCTCACCGCGGGTAATGAGCATCAACAGCGCAATCCCGCCAGCCTGACAAAGCTGATGACGGGCTATGTCGTGGATCGCGCTATCGATAGTCATCGCATTACGCCAGACGATATTGTCACCGTGGGGCGTGATGCGTGGGCGAAAGATAATCCGGTGTTTGTCGGTTCTTCACTGATGTTTTTGAAAGAGGGCGATCGCGTATCGGTACGTGATTTAAGCCGTGGTTTAATTGTGGATTCCGGAAATGACGCTTGTGTTGCTCTGGCTGACTATATTGCCGGTGGGCAACGGCAGTTTGTTGAAATGATGAACAACTATGCCGAGAAGCTGCATCTCAAGGATACGCATTTTGAAACAGTGCATGGTCTGGATGCACCTGGCCAGCATAGCTCGGCTTATGATTTAGCCGTGCTTTCTCGCGCTATCATCCACGGCGAGCCCGAGTTTTATCATATGTACAGTGAGAAAAGCCTCACCTGGAACGGTATCACCCAGCAAAACCGTAACGGGTTATTGTGGGATAAAACCATGAATGTTGACGGCCTGAAAACGGGTCATACTTCTGGTGCTGGGTTTAATCTCATTGCTTCGGCTGTAGATGGGCAGCGTCGTCTCATTGCAGTGGTAATGGGGGCTGACAGTGCAAAAGGTCGTGAGGAAGAGGCAAGAAAATTACTGCGTTGGGGGCAACAAAACTTTACTACGGTGCAAATTTTGCACCGGGGGAAAAAGGTCGGTACGGAACGCATCTGGTATGGCGATAAAGAAAATATCGCCCTGGGAACGGAACAAGAGTTCTGGATGGTGCTACCGAAAGCCGAAATTCCACATATCAAAGCCAAATATACCCTTGATGGTAAAGAACTCACCGCGCCAATTAGCGCCCATCAGCGGGTAGGGGAAATTGAACTTTACGACCGTGATAAACAGGTGGCGCACTGGCCGCTGGTTACCCTGGAATCTGTCGGGGAAGGCAGCATGTTTTCCCGCCTGAGTGATTATTTCCACCATAAGGCCTGACCTTTCTTTTGCAGCAGACTGGCAGGAGTGCGAGTCTGCTCGCATAATCAACACTCATTCCTTGTGGTTTTAATATTGCAACTATACTGTATATAAAAACAGTATCAATGGAGGCGTCATGAACTACGAGATTAAGCAGGAAGATAAACGTACCGTTGCAGGTTTCCATCTTGTTGGCCCGTGGGAGCAGACGGTAAAGAAAGGTTTTGAGCAGTTGATGATGTGGATAGATAGCAAAAATATTGTGCCGAAGGAGTGGGTTGCTGTCTATTACGACAATCCAGATGAAACACCCGCCGAAAAATTACGCTGCGACACCGTCGTGACGGTACCGAATAACTTTACGCTCCCCGAAAACAGTGAGGGCGTCATTCTGACAGAAATTTCAGGTGGTCAGTATGCGGTGGCGGTGGCTCGTGTAGTCGGTGATGATTTTGCTAAACCCTGGTATCAGTTCTTTAATAGCCTCTTGCAGGACAGTGCTTATGAAATGTTACCAAAGCCCTGCTTCGAGGTTTACTTGAACAATGGCGCGGAAGATGGGTACTGGGATATCGAAATGTATGTTGCGGTGCAGCCAAAACATCACTAATTCATCTCAGGGCGGTGTGTTAACGCGAAGACCACTCTTTTTTTGAAAGCGGAAAGAGTAAGATGCGCCTTTCAATTTTTTCGCTCCTGCCGGGAAATTACACTGTTCCCGGTATGTCCGTCGGATAACTCAGAGGCGCGCCTTCTGGCCGACAGATGTGTTATGAGCGCTTTTAATCTTCATTACGGAGTTTCTGCGTGCGTGCCGATAAGTCATTAAGCCCGTTTGAAATCCGGGTATACCGCCATTACCGCATTGTGCATGGTACTCGGGTCGCGCTGGCATTCCTGCTCACTTTTCTCATTATCCGCCTGTTTACTATCCCGGAAAGCACCTGGCCGCTGGTCACCATGGTGGTGATTATGGGGCCAATCTCGTTCTGGGGGAACGTTGTCCCTCGTGCCTTCGAACGTATTGGCGGTACGGTGTTGGGGTCGATTTTAGGTCTTATCGCTCTGCAACTGGAGTTAATTTCGTTACCGCTGATGTTAGTCTGGTGCGCGGCGGCGATGTTTCTTTGCGGTTGGCTGGCGCTGGGCAAGAAACCGTATCAAGGATTATTGATTGGGGTGACGCTGGCAATTGTTGTGGGTTCCCCGACAGGTGAAATTGATACGGCGTTATGGCGAAGCGGCGATGTGATCCTCGGCTCTTTACTGGCAATGTTGTTTACCGGTATCTGGCCACAACGGGCGTTCATCCACTGGCGCATTCAACTGGCGAAAAGTCTGACCGAGTATAATCGGGTCTATCAATCTGCATTCTCACCGAACTTACTCGAACGCCCACGTCTGGAAAGCCATCTACAAAAACTCCTGACCGATGCCGTGAAAATGCGTGGGCTGATTGCGCCCGCCAGCAAAGAAACCCGTATTCCCAAATCGATATATGAAGGTATCCAGACCATTAATCGCAATCTGGTTTGTATGCTGGAGTTGCAAATCAATGCATACTGGGCCACGCGCCCCAGCCATTTCGTGTTATTGAACGCGCAAAAACTTCGTGATACCCAGCACATGATGCAGCAAATACTGCTGAGCCTTGTTCATGCGCTGTACGAAGGTAATCCGCAGCCGGTTTTTTCCAATACGGAAAAATTGAACGATGCTGTGGAAGAGCTGCGTCAGTTGCTCGATAACCACCATGACCTGAAAGTCGTGGAAACACCAATCTATGGTTATGTGTGGCTGAACATGGAAACGGCACATCAGCTTGAGTTGCTATCGAATCTGATTTGCCGGGCCTTGCGCAAATAATTCCTGAACTTCAGAATCATCTTGCTGCTGCTTCGATTCAGCAAGGATAAAGGGTATGATAGTGAAAAGGGATAAAAGCATTGTCATCTGCGGCAGCTATGAGTAATGTTGGCCCTAACGAATAGCGGTTGCTTAAACGAATCCGACTCTCACATTATCAGGGGTATAAAAATGGAAACTACCAAGCCTTCATTCCAGGACGTACTGGAATTTGTTCGTCTGTTCCGTCGTAAGAACAAACTGCAACGTGAAATTCAGGACGTTGAGAAAAAGATCCGTGACAACCAGAAGCGCGTCCTGTTGCTGGACAACCTGAGCGATTACATCAAGCCAGGGATGAGCGTTGAAGCAATCCAGGGCATCATCGCCAGCATGAAAGGTGACTATGAAGATCGCGTTGACGATTACATCATCAAAAATGCCGAGCTCTCCAAAGAACGCCGCGATATCTCCAAAAAGCTGAAAGCTATGGGCGAAATGAAAAACGGCGAAGCGAAGTAATTCCTGTTTTATTCAATGAGGGTTGCCCGGCAACCCTCATTGCTCATTGATTCTTATCTGTGTATCACCGTCATCATTCTCATCTGAGAACCAATCGAAATTAACAACAGCCTTCTTCTGTATGCAGCAAGGCAAAAAGTTCTGTAACTCCATTGTTATTAACTGCACTGGTTACTAACACGTTGTGCGCTCCAGCTTCCCGTAACCAACTTTTCACCAAAGATATTTGTTCCATGCTGGCTAAATCTGCTTTGGTTACTACTCCAATGACCGGGTGATTCATGGCCCGGTAGGGCGTTTTTACCTCTAATTCCTGCTTCAGCGCTGAGATTCCTGCTTGTTGCCGGAAAAGCAGGCACCTGCCGTCTGAACGGTATCGATCCGGAAGCGTATCTGCGCCATATTCTGAGCGTACTGCCGGAATGGCCTTCCAACCGGGTTGACGAACTCTTGCCATGGAACGTAGCACTCACCAATAAATAAGCGTCAATACGACACTCCGTTAACGCTTACATATTTTCCGATTCGTTCGGCAGTAATCCACTGTTATATTTATAAGGCCGGAGTGTACTATAATATTCAACTATATAGTCAGTTATTACATGGACAGCTTCGCCGAGGCTAATGTAATCAGTCACTAGTATCCACTCGTTCTTCAGACTTCTGAAGATACGCTCCATTGGGCTATTATCCCAGCAGTTTCCGCGATGACTCTGTTTGCCAAATCGTTTATCGCTCTCGACGGTAATCGTCACCAGATCGGTGCCCGTACTGCACAGCCCGTCCCTTACGACATATATGTCTGCCACCTCTAAGGTAGCTTGTTGCAATACCAACCTGAATATGACACGGATCCCCTTGGTTTGAACACTGACACGAAACACTGACGGAGAATGGACGACAGCATCGCGCGTATGTAAATTCTGAGGAGAAGGAAGTAAAACGAATTCGTAGAATGCGCTATTTCGTGACAGATGCTCAACCCGTGATACTCAGAATTAAAAGCCCGATGCTGTTTAAGCATCAGGCTTGATGAGAAGAGGATTTAAGGTATGGCACTGAAAAACTCACCAAATTTTACTGCGAGCCAACCAACCGGAGTGGTTGCGCCTCCTACGATATTGGTAATTTCAGACATTCCTTCCGGTACAGTGATATTAGAATTGACTGCAGCTTGGGTGTATTCCTTAGAGATGTCTGTCCCAACATATAAAATACAGGTAACAATCAATGAACCTGTTATAAACATGCGGAACATATTGCGCTTGCAGAAGGGGGTTACCATCGCAAGCAGGAACATCAGGGAGGCTAGGTCGACAAACGGCAGCACACGGTTGCCCGGCAGAATAATTGAGAGTACCACCGCCATGGGGATCAGCAGCAGGCCGGTTGCCAGCACCGAGGGTTCGCCAATAAGCAGCGCAGTATCCATGCCGATATAGAAATCTCGGTTGGGAAATTTCGCTTTCAGCTTAGCTTCCGCGGCATCGCGCACGATCAGCAGGCCCTGCACTAAAATTTCGATCATTTTTGGCAGCAGCAGCATCGCGGCGGAAACTTTAATCGCCAGTGATACTGCAGCTGCAACATCATATCCGGCAAGGAAAGCCAACAGCAAGCCAAGTACGAAGCCAAGGGTCAGTGGCTCCCCGAAGACGCCGAATTTTTTATTAATACTTTCCGGATCGAAATTAATTTTATTGATCAACGGAATCCTATCAATAATATAGTTACAGGCAATACCGAACGGTACGTAGGTTATACAAGTAAGATGGGGGAATGAAATCCCTTTAAGATTATAGTTTTTTTGCAAATACGGCGCGGTTAGATCCGCCGCAAGCAGGGTTAAGATAAATATACCGAAGGTAATGCTCACAGAAAGCCAGTAGTTACTGGTACCGGCATAAACTACTGAACCCATAATCAAGAAAATCCAGTAATTAAATATGTCGATATTTACCGTTTTGGTAAATTTCAGTAGCAGCATGGCAATATTGATAACGATGAATCCCACTACAACCGGCAGCATCAGCGGCGAGCCCCAGCCGATAGTGGAGGCGGTCGGCCAGCCAGTATCGACCACCGTCAGGTTCAGGCCAATGCGTTCTACCATGGCCTGCGATGCCGGCCCCAGATTGGTTAACAGTAGGCCGATTACCAATCCCACACCTTCAAAGCCGATGCCTACCAGCATCCCGGCTTTAAATGCGGTGCTGATTTTAACCCCAAAGCATAGTGCGATAATAAAGAATATCACTGGCATCATCACTGATGCCCCCAGACTAATAATACTGTTGATAATATCCATAATATTTCCTTAAAGGCGACTAATTTGGGCGCGGGCGACCCCGTGCCCAATGAGCCGTAGCAAAAACATTAAGCGGATCTTTTAATATTTAACAGAGTTTCTTCAACAATATCTCAGAAAAAATTTTCGGCGAATTGCTGAAGGCATCAATAGTACTGCCAGCAATATGCGGAGTTATCGTGACGTTATTCAGCGAATAAAATTCGCTATCGTCTGGTAGTGGTTCATCATCAAAAGTGTCGAGGGCAGCACCCATGATTTTACCAGCCCGAAGCGCGGCGATCAGATCGCCTTCATTAATTAAACCAGAGCGAGCCGTATTGACGATAATGGCACTCTCCTTCATTAATTCGAAATGATGAGCATTAATCAGGTTTTCAGTTTCCGGAGTCATGCGGGCATGCAGCGAAATTACATCCGAACGGCTAACCAGTTCGTCGAGAGAATCCACCTTTTCATAGCAATCGTGCCCGGAAACATATTTATCGTAAAAGATGATTTCACATCCGAAACCACGTAAAAAACCGGCGACCAATTGAGCAATATGTCCCAGTCCAACCAAGCCGACGACTTTCCCACCCAATTCAGGAATCGCCTGGTGGTTAGGACTGTCTTTGCGCCAGAATTTATCGCGTAGTGCATCATGTGAACGAGCAATATTCCGCATTTCTGCCAGAATCATTCCAACTGTAAATTCGGCCACACTGCGAGCGTTGCGTCCTGGCGTATTTATGATTTCAACCCCGCGCGCTTTAGCCTCTGTCTGGTTAATGTTTTCAATTCCGCCACGTAATACCCCCACATACTTTAACTTTGGCATTTTGTTGAAAACCGCTATATTAATCGGAGCGAACTGAGTTATAAGAATCTCAACGTCTTCTGTTCCTTCAAGCAGGATTGCAGGCAATGCCACTGCTTCAGAGCCTTGTTGTTCAACCTGTAAATTATCTTCTTGTAGCTTTTCAATCGACTCGTGCAACCATTCGCGCACTTCTACTTCAATCCCCTTATCTCTGAGGTCTTTCAGACCTGCGTTCATCATATCTGCATTGATAAAAAGATCAGCAATTGCCAGGCATTTCATAATGATTCTCCATAAATTAACGCATTAACATACCGCCGGTAACATCCAGAGTTGCTCCCGTCATATAGCTAGCTTTAGGAGAAACCATGAAAACCCCGATGTCGGCAATTTCTTTCGGCTGGGCAACCCGCCCTACTGGAATTCGGTTAACATAATAGTCAGGATTCTGTTCAATATTTTTTCGAATCATTGCGGTATCCATTATGCCGACGGCGATGTTATTAACATTGATATTTTGCTTGGCTACCTCACGTGCTAAAGAGATTGAAAATGCCACCAAGCCTGCTTTACTGGCCGCGTAATGGGCATGACCCGTGGTTGAGCCATGGAAGGCTGCCTGGGATGTGATATTCAGAATGCTTCCCGTTTGTATTTTATTTAGGCAGTGGTTAACAAACAGTTGGCTTAAATGGAAGACAGCCTTCAGGTTGACGTTCATTACCTTATCCCAGTCTTGAGGTGTGATTTCGGTAACGTAACCACTTAGCCATATTCCTGCGTTATTCACCAGAATATCCACATTTCCTAATTGCTCTATACAAGTTGTAAACAGATGTTTCCTGCTTTTCTCCTCAGAAAGGTCGGTCTTAACTGCAATAATCTTAACGTTGGTTATGCTTTTTACTGATTCGACTAATTGTTCTGGGCATTCTTCATCACACATATAGGTGAAGCAGATATTGACCCCTTCTTTAGCAAGAGAAAGAACAAACTCTTTGCCCAGTCCTGTAGCTCCACCAGTTACGATAGCTGTGCGGTTATGTAAATTAAGATTCATACTTTCCTCGTTCAATGCGTGATGTAGTTATTGCAACTTCTCCATGGAGATTGCATTTCTGATAACAGCTTTTTATAAAGCTGATACTTATCCTGATATACTTTACTGTTTGTAGGATCCGGAGTAACAGTTCGTGAAACGTGAACCATCGCATTTGAGGAAGCAAAGATATCTTCGAACCAGCCAATCATTACCGCTGCGGTCATTGCTGCCCCAAGAGTGCCATGTTCCTTGACATCGACAATCTCCAGAGTGCACTGAAAAATATCAGCGAATATTTGTAACCATACTGAAGAGTTGGTGACACCGCCCGCAATACGGATAGTGCGGCTTAAATTCGGGTTGATGCTACGTAATCTTTCGATGTGATAAAGATGGCTGAATGCGACACCTTCATAGATAGCACGTAAAAAATGTGCTTTTTTATGGAAACTATTCAGGCCGATAAAGCCCGCTGAGGCGTCAGGGATAGTATTTGAACCAAACACAAACGGAAAAAACAGCAGATGGCTCTCATCGGGGGTTGTTGTAGATACTAACTTATTGCAAAAATCGTAGACCGAGGCGCTTTCCGCTTTAGCTATAGTGCGATCGACCTCCATAAAGTTATTTATAAACCACTCAAGATTACTAGCAGAAGTTGGGCTGGCCTCGGTAATTAACCATTTATCGTCAATTGGATATATAGACGTCATGAACAAGTCTTTGTCGATCACCGGATTGTCGGTCACGTATTCATTAATACTCCAGGTTCCGGTGATGATTGCCAATTTATCCAGCGTATTAATGCCGGAAGCAACAGATGATGCAGAAATATCAAAGACGCCGCCGGAAACAGGAGTTCCAGCGCACAATCCGGTCAACTGTGCGGCTTCCTCAGTAATATAGCCGCAGCAATCAGTGGAGTGTTTTATGGGCGGAAGTTTATCGTGTAACTCCTCCAGCCCCCACCATTCCAACAGCGATAAGTCATAGTCACGTTTACGTACGTTGATCAGATTAGTACCTGAGATATCGGTGAGTTCGGAAAAGGCCTGACCGGTCAGGTAAAAACGAATTAGGTCTTTGACCATAAAAACATATCGTGCTTTGCTCAGTATTTCAGGGTCGTTGTCTTTTAACCATGCGAGAAGGGCAACAGGCTGTCCGGCCCAGATGGATTGCATTGTTTTGGGTAAAATATCTGTAAAAAACGTTGGCTCACTGTACCACTTCTCGACGTAGGCTTTTGCTCGGCTATCAGTGGATATAATTCCGTTACGAACTGGTGCACCTGTTTCATCTACCAGATATAGTCCGTTGCCATGTCCGGTTACAGCAACACCTTTGATCTGTTTGGCATCAATCCCCGACGACTCAATGGATTTTCTAATTACTTCAACGTTTGCAGCCCAGAGTTCATTGATATCACGCTCGGTATGAAACTCCTGTGGGGTCAACATTTGCGTTGGCTTTGCTGAGATAGAAACTACATTACCGTAGCGATCGTAAATCGCAGCTTTTGTAACGGTTCCACCATTATCAATACCCATGATATATTGTTCTTTCATTCTAATGGACTCCCTATTAGTTACCACAAACCGGGTTCGCTGGTGGTAATTCCTTTAAAACCGGCGTGGAATATTTTATCTACAAGATATTTACGCTTAACAAAACCTCCGGCGATGAATGTTACGTCAAAGCCTTTTAAATTGCGGCTAATCAACTCCAGACACTGGCAGGCATATTCAGCAGGTAAGATTTCAATT
>OLHG01000779.1_pt1 | contig 21774 bp, 20 predicted proteins | sample 1605971 | NCBI WGS metagenome assembly OLHG01 (sample SAMN03283289) | human gut metagenome | biome: human-associated habitat; material: feces | host: Homo sapiens | place: Peru | collected 2012 | reverse complement strand
AGGATAATCCTATCAATGAACAAATTAGATGTAAGGAAATGATGGTAATTGGACCAAATGGAGAACAACTTGGTGTAAAGAGCAAACAAGATGCTCTTACTCTAGCAGGTTATGCTGGATTTGATTTAGTACTTATGAGTGACAGTGGTACTATGCCAGTATGTAAAATAATGGACTATAACAAATTCAAGTATGAAAAGAAAAAGAAAACCAAAGAGGCTCAAAAGAAACAAAGAGAAGCAATGGTAGAAACAAAAGAATTCAGATTATCAGTAAATATTGATATTCATGATTTCAATACTAGAGTAAATAATGCCAAAAAAGCATTTGAAAAAGGCAACAAAGTAAAAGCAAGCATTAGGTTCAAAGGAAGACAAATTGCCCATCCAGAACTTGCAAAAGAAGTATTAGATAGATTTTATAATGAAGTTAGTGATGTTGCAGAAATCGAACTAAAACCTAGAATTGAAGGTAGAACAATGTTTATGCAACTTACACCTAAGAAATAGAAGGAGGATATTATGACAAAACTTAAGAAAAATAAAATGAAAACACATAAAGGATTAAAGAAAGTTTTAAATGTAAGACAAAGTGGATCAATTAGTAAATCAAGACAAGGTGTTTTACATAATACTGGTAAGAATAGTGCTGCTAGAGCAAGTAGTAAGAAGAAAGGTACAGCTCTTTCTAAAGCAGACTACAAGAGAATTAAAGATATAATATAGGAGGATAGTAATGACAAGAGTTAAAGGTGGCACTGTTGCACGTGCTAGAAGAAAAAAAGTTTTAAAAGAAGCAAAAGGTTACTTTGGTAGTAAACATAGATTATATAAAACTGCTCATGAGCAAGTTATGCATTCTGGAGTTTATGCATTTAGAGATAGAAAGCAAAACAAGAGAAACTTTAGAAAATTATGGATTACAAGAATCAATGCTGGATGTAGAGAAAATGAAATCTCTTACTCTAGATTTATTGATGGATTAAATAAAGCAGGAGTTACTGTTAATAGAAAAATGCTTAGTGAATTAGCTATAGATAATCCTAAAGCATTTGCTGATTTAGTAGTAATTGCTAAAGATGCATTAAATGGTAAAACTTATACTCCAAAGAAAGTAGTAGTTAAAGAAAAAGTTAAAGAAACTAAGACTACTGCTAAAAAGGCTGCTAGTGAAAAGAAACCAACTGCTAAAAAAACAACTACTAAAAGTACTAAGAAAACTGAAGAAAAGTAATATTTCTTCTTTTTTTATATAAATATTTATTATAAAAAATAAAATCACTACTTATTGCAAATATAAGTAAATTATGGTATTATTTTAATATAGGATAACGAGGTTCAAAATGAAAAAGAAAATAATAGTTTTAATTATATTGTTGATGCCATTTATAGTAAAAGCCAGTTCATTGTCATTAGAATGCAATACAGATGTAGTAAAAACAGAACAATTAAGTTGTATTATAAAAGGTAATTCAAATACCAATATTACTTCAATAAGTGCAAAAGTAATTACTGGTAACAATATTAATTTTGTATCATTCACCCCTAGCAGTGTATGGAAAGGTGATGGGGAAGAAGGCCATATCGAGTTATACACATCAGATGATATAAATGGAAATTTTAATATAGGAACCATAAATTTCAAAGTAACTAGTCTATATGATGGCGGCACTAGTAGCATAACTATAGATCAAATATCTTTTTATGATGAAGATGGTATTGAAGAAGGTATTACCAAGGTTACCAAAAGTATTAGAATAGCTTCAAATAATAATGATTTATCCAGTCTAAGTTTAAGTAATGGAAATATATATCCAACATTTAATAAAGATACAGCATCATATAGTACCCAAATTAATGCAAATAGTGTTACAATAATTGCTAGAGCAAGTAGTAATAAAAGTATTATCAGTGGTGATATTGGTACTAAAAATTTAAACTATGGTAACAATAATTTTAATATCATCGTTACCAGTGAATCAGGCAATAAAAAAACATATACCATAAGTATAGTTAGACCAAATAACAATAACAATGACAACACACCAGTTATAAAAGATAATAAAAGTAATAATAATTATTTATCTAATATTACTCTAAGTACAGGTAATATAAACTTCAATAAAGAAATACTAGAATACAACGTAACTGTTTTATATGAAGTAAAAGACATTGATATAATAGCAGTACCAGAAGATAGCAAATCGAAAGTAGAAATATCAGGTAATAAAGAATTAAAAGTAGGAACAAATAAAATAACAATATTAGTAACTGCAGAAGATGGTAGTAAGAGAGAATATATAATTAATGTAGACAGAAAAAATGAAGATGAAAAATTATCAAACAATACCAATATATCAAAGTTAACAATAGATAATTATAATATAAACTTTAATAAAGATAAATTAAATTACGATTTAAAAATTAAAAATGAAAAAAAACTTAATATCAATGTTGAACTTGAAGATAGTACTTCTACATATATAATACAAGGAAATAATAATCTAAATAACAAAAGTATTATAAAAATCATTGTTACATCAGCAGATAATAGTACTAAAACTTATACAATAAATATAAAAAATAATGATACTATAATAAAAATAGCATTTGTCTTATTAATAACAGTATTAATTATAATAAATATATTAAGAATAATATTAAAAAAACAAAAAGATAGTTTAAAATATTAAACTATTAGGAGGTAAAAATGAAGACATTAAAAAAGAAGATATTTATTATAGTAATTTTATTATTTAGCTTAGCAACCATATCAGTAATATTTACCATTAGAAAGATTGAATTAAACAAAAATATTACTACAGATGGAAAATCAAGCAATGTAACAATGGAATATCAAGGTTTAGTAGTTACCGCAAGCGACTTAGTAAAAGATTCTACAAATCAAACTAATATGCAAAATAATACTGCTAGATTACAGAGCCACATTGATAATGTTTCAAACTCTGGGGGAGGTGTAGTCCGTATTCCTGCTGGAACATACTATTTTGCATCCGCTGGAGCAAATGTAAGAAAAGTAGAAGAATATGTTATAAAATGTAGAAATAATGTCGTTATTGAAGGTGCAGGAACCAACGAAAATGATGCCAGTAAGTATACTATTTTAAAGCCAAAAGGAAAAGTTAGTCTTTCTCAAGGTGGAATAGATATGTTTTACTTTAATGATTATATAGACTATTCAGAAGAAAGATATCTTGATAATGCCGATTTTAAAAATTTTATTATAGATGGCGGTGAAGTAGAAGAAAATAAATATAATTCTTCTGGAAAAGGATTTATGATAAATCTCTTTAAAAATTGTGATTGGGAAAATGTAGTAGTAAGAAATACTTATGGAACAGGCTTTGGTATGGACTGTCCGATAAACAGTACAATAAAAAATTGTAAGGCAATAAATTGTGGACGTGGAGTAACATCGGATAAGGATCCAGGAGGATCAGGTTTCGGAATAGGAACAGGGTATAGTAATGATGAATATATTCACATTGAAAATAGTGAAGCAATAGGTAATGGTAAATTCGGATTCTTTTTTGAACATCAAGGAAGATTTAGTGCGAAGAAATATATTGCTACTAAAAGCAAAGGGTTCGTTGTTTCAAATAGTAAAGCAAGCAATAATAGATATGACTTCGGAGGTATAAGAGCAAATGATGTAACATTTGAAAACTGCATAAGTACAAGTCAAGGAACAGCAACACCTATAAAATTTGGTGATTCTTCTGAACTTCACGATGGAACAAGAAGAATACATACAGTGAATTGTAAAGTACAAAACAAATATGAAGATGTATCATCGAATAAGTGGTATTATGACACAGTACATTGGGCAACCAATAATGGAATAACAAATGGGACTTTGACTACAAAGTTTGAACCAGAAGCCGCATGTACAAGAGCACAAGCTATTATCTTTATATATCGAATGGCAGAAAGACCAAAAGACGGCATTTATTCTTATAAAGATGAAAAAATATATGATGATGTCAATGTAAATAATTCTGAATATGGTGAAGAAATAGAATGGGCAAAAAATTTAGGAATTATAGGAAATAGACCAAATAATTTATTTAATCCAACAGACGGCTGTACAAGAGCAGAATTCATAACATTCCTTTGGAAATATGCCGGAAGTGAGATTGCTAATATTGAAAATAACTTCACAGACATAGATAAAGGAGCAGAATATGAAAAAGCGGTAAATTGGGGAGTTAGTAAAGGTATTATAAAAGGAACCGAAAGTAACCTTTTTTCTCCAAATGATATTTGTACCAGAGCAGAAATAGTAACATTCTTATATAGATATGTAACATCAACAAGTAAATTTAATATTACTTATAATCTAATGGGTGGAACAGTAACATCAGAAAATAAAACATCTTACAAATCTGGAAGTAGTTTTTCACTTAATAATCCAACAAAAACCGGATACACTTTTAAAGGGTGGACAGGTAGCAGTTATTCTGAATATACTGGAAGCAATTATACTGCTAAGGAATCCGTTAAAATATCCACTAGTGATATAGGAAATAGAACATATACAGCAAATTGGAAAGCAAACAGTTACACAATATCATTTAATGCTAATGGTGGAGTAGGAACAATGGATAATGAGTATTTTACATATGATGCTGTACCACAGCAATTATTAAATAATACTTTCACTAGAACAGGCTATAGTTTTAAAAATTGGAATACTAAAAGCGATGGTACAGGTACAAGTTACAACAATAGTGCCAAAATAAAGAACCTAACTTCTACTAATGGTACCACAATTACTCTATATGCTCAGTGGGCTTCTAATAGTTATACAGTTAAATATGACAAGAATGGCGCAGACGGTACTGAAGCAATGACTACCACCACTTGTACTTATGATAATAATTGTCAATTAAATGAAAATAAATTCACCAAAAAAGGTTATAGTTTTAAAAATTGGAACACTAAAAGCGACGGTACAGGTACAAGTTATAACGATAGTGCCGAAGTAAAGAATTTAACTTCCTCTAATGGTGCTACAATAACTCTATATGCCCAGTGGATTTCTAATAACCACATAAAATTAGATGAAAGTTTAAAAGCAAATAAAAACAATATAATTACAAATGTTCCTGCCGGTAATAAGATAGATTATGTTTATAATAGAATTAATACTTCAGGTACTATTAGTATATTTGATAGAAATAATACCTTAGTTACCGATAGAAATAATATAGTAAAAACAGGTGATAAATTCAAAGTAGAACTTTCAAACAATAGCATAGAATACATACTTAGTATTAAAGGTGATACTAATGGTGATGGTAATATTAATATAATGGATATAATAGATATTGCTAAGACCATTACAAATAGTCAAAGAGAATTAAATGAAGAGTTTTATTTAGCATCAGATGTAGATGAAAACAATAACATTAATGTAATGGATATAATCAAAATAGCAAAATATATTACCAATAATGAAAACTTCTAGGAGGCAATGATGAAAGAAAAAACAAGAAATATGTTCAATAAAATCAGCAATAATAAAAAAATCGCAATATTATCAGCATTTTCTATCTTATTAATAGTTATTATATTTATAACATTAAATAGTAGAAATACTTTTGCTAACAGTGATAAAGATTTACTATCTCTTACTTGCTCAGAAATAGTTACACCAGGAGAGACGGTAAACTGTACTGTTTCTCTAAACACTGTTACCATTAAAGGACTAGGATTTCAAACTAGTTTAGTTACTTCTGATAATCTAATATTTGATAGCTATGAAAATAATACTACCAATAATGCATGGACTTTTCTAGGAGCAAGTAGTACTTCTATTCTATATTATAGTACCACCGAAATACAAGGTAATTACATACTTGGAACTCTAAAATATAAAGCGTCAGAAGATGCTAAACCAAATGATAAATTCTATGTTAGTTTGACTAGTAACATACTTGGTGGAAATAATAATGCTGGTGAAACAGTAGAAGTAAAAATAGATGATGTAAAAGAAGAATTAAGAACTTTATCCGATATTAACTCGCTAAGTAATATCGAACTTAGCATTGGAACATTAAATGAAACATTTAACAGTGATATTACCAGTTATACAGCTACTATTGATAGTGAAAAAGTGATTATTACTGCAACAAAAACCGACGCCAATTCCATAGTTACTGGTGATGGAGAAGTAAAATTACATTATGGTACTAATACTGTTACAATCACAGTTACTAGTGAAAATGGTATCTCAAAAGACTATAACATAAAGATAAATAGGCCATATAACTTTACCTCTGATAATTATATATATAATAAAGAAAACAATTATATCTATACAAAGATGGATACAGATCCTAAAGTAATAAAATCAAATATCACGAACTTGCCTAATGATCTAACAACTTCAATAAGTGAAAACAAACTAATTATCAAATATTCAGAAGAAATCCTTCTATCCATTAACATAATAAACTTATTTAGTAATAAATACACAGTAGCGGATAATAGCATGAGAATAGGTAATAATATAGATTACAACGATTTCATTAGTAGCATAATCACTAATGGCGTTAGTATTAAAATATTTAATGGTAGTGAAGAAATAACTTCTGGAATCTTAAAAGAAAATAATACATTAAAAGTATACTTTAATGATACTTTAATAGATGAATATACTTTACTTGAAGAATACCTAAACTTTAGTGATAAATTAATTATTGATAATAGTAACACCAATAAGATTATTAAAAGAATAAAGGCTAACACAACTTATGGAGAATTAAAAAAAGAAATATCCACTACCGGTACTATTACTATAAAAAATGGTAAAGATAATAGTACTTTAACAGATAATAGTAAAGTAAAAACAGGCGATATATTAGAAATAAAAATGCAAAATGATACTATCAAATACACCATTTCAGTACTTGGAGATGTCAGCGGTGACAAATCTTTATCAGGAAAAATTATTGGTGATGGAATTATAGATGTTGGTGATGTTGGACAATTATATCGTTACTTAAAAGGAAAAACCGAGTTTGAATATTATCAAATAGCTGCTGGTGACATACTAAGTGATAGCAGTATCAAAGTTAATGATGTTGCCAGATTATATAGATATATTAAAGGTAAAAATAGTACTTTGGAGGTAGAATAGTGCAAAAAAAAATATTAATAATTATATCATTGTTAGTAGTATTAATTCCAATTAATGTCAAAGCAGCTACTGGAAATATAAAAATAACATGTGATAAAGAAAAAATAAAAGCAGGTGATAGCACTACTTGCATCATAAGTGGAATTACAGATAGTGAAATAATAGGTATATCTGCTACTCTTAATTTAACTGACAATTTAACATTTACTTCATTTACTAAAAATAATTCTTGGAGTGAAGGTAGCATTGAAAACAATAAACTAGATATATATTCTGAAAATTACTTAAACAATAATTTTGATATTGGAACCATGGTAATTACCGCTAAAGATAATATATCAAATACGAACGAGAAAATGACTTTAAAAGATATTACCTTTCAAAATGACAAAAGTAATAATGCCGAAGAAAACAGTTTTAAAGTCAGTGATGCTATTACTGATATTAGAATACCAAGCAATGTAAATACACTATCCAGTCTCACCATCAGTGGTATATCATTTAACTTTAGTGAAGATAATACCAATTATCAATTAGAAACAACCGAGACTAGTGTAACTATAAGTGCTACTGCAAAAGATAGTAAGGCTACAGTTACTGGTGATATAGGTACTAAAAATTTAAATTATGGAGGAAATAATTTTAGTATAAAAGTAACAAGTGAATCTGGTGATGTAAAAACTTATACTATAAATATTACTAGACCTGATAATAGAAGTAAAGAAAACTATTTAACTAGTTTTGCCTTCAGTAATTATAATATAGATTTTACTAAAGATAAAACAGATTATAATATTACTTTAGAAAATAAAATAAGTAAACTAGGAATATGTAAAAATGAAGATAATACTTTATGTATTAGTTTAGATAGTATAAAAGTTTCTGATAAAAGTACATATATAGTAAAATTTAATGATAAGATAATTGATACAAAAAATACAAATAGTAATGTAGGTGGCATAAATGTTGGTAATAATATTTTACCTATAACTGTAGTAGCGGAAAATGATGGAGAAAGAGTTTATACATTCAATATCAGTAGAAAAAATGAAGAAGGAAAAACAATAGACTCTGATAAAACTGATGATGGAATAAACACAAATGTTAAAACCGGAGATAGTTATATAATTAGTATAATATTAGTTCTAGTTCTATCCATATGTACAATTATATATTTATATAAAAAAAATATTATAAAAAGAAAGAATAAAAGTAATGAATAATTATCATTCTTCTATTAAATCTTAATAATAAAAGTATCTAAAGAAAAACCATAAAATCAGTAAATGTAATTTCATTAAGTAGAATGAAAGGACAAACTATTAATAAATTAACAAAAGATAATACCATAGTTTATTGCAAATATAAGTAAATTATGGCATTATTTCTATGTAAAATATTGAGAACTCATAGTAAAAATAGTCAACGAAAGGAATTTGATGAGTGATGATGAAATTAAAATAGAAGATGTAGCCAAGTTATATCAATTTGTCAAAGGCTAAATAAGTAGATTATAATAAAAAATATGGAAAATAGCTTAATATTGTGATATACTTGATATGTATATGAAGGAGTGGTAAGTATGGATGATAATTTTTTTACAGAAAAAGAATTAAGAAATGCTAATAGAGGTAGTATAGCCCCAGTAGTAGTAGTTATATTTGTAATTATTGCATTATTAGGATTAGCATTCTTTGGAGGTAAATATTATTTAGCTTCAAGAAATAACATCAAAATATTTATGGATAATTATTTTAATGAGTTAGAAGAAAATATAGGTAAAAATAATTCTACTAGCGGTAGTCTTTCTTTAAATGTAAATGGAGATACTACTGATAAAGAGGAAAAGATATTTAAAATATTAAATAATTTAGACTTTAGTATGAATTATGGTATTGATACTAAAGAAAACATCACTAATATAGATATTAGTACTAACTATTATGGAGATAAATTAATAAATATTAATACTTATATAGAAGATAATAATATATATTTATCTTCAAGTGATTTATATAGTAAGTATATAAAAATCGAAAACAAAAAAGAAGATAATAGTGAAAAGAAAAGTATGACTAATGATGATTATAAAGTAATTATTAATAGTATTAGTACCGCAGTTAGTGAATCTTTAAAAGAAGAATATTTTACTAAGAATTGGGTTAAATTAGATGGAAAGAGTGTTAATAAAGTAGAATTATTACTAAATAATAATAATATTAAAATTATTAATGAAAATATAATTAATAATTTAAAGAATAATAATAATTTTATAGATAGTTTTGGTAAGTTAATTGGTAAGAAAACTATGGAAGTAAAAGAATTACTTGATAAAGAAATAAAAGAAGTAAATAGTAATGAATATAGTGATATTAAAATTAGTTTATATACTAAAATTACTAAGTTTGTAAAGTTAGAAATAACTAGTGGTGAAGATAAGATTGTAGTTAAGAGTAATGATAAGGGATATAGTTTTGAAATAGTAGATAGTGAAGATAATAATACTTATAATGGTACTATAGAAATAAATAATAATAGTGATAGTACTACTTATAATGTTAATGTTAAAGATAGTAATAATCTTGAGATAAAAATTAATAATACTATAAATAAAACTACTAAAATAGAAAAGAAAGATGTATCTAATAGTGTTTTACTTGAAGATATTACTGAGAAGGAATATGAAAATATTATTAATAAAATATCCAATAATAAAGCATTTAATAAAATATATGAAGATATATCAAATAGTAATATTGAGATAGGAGATATTGCATAATGGTTTGTGCTGGTTGTAAGAATTTAGATGCAAAGAAAAAAAGTGATGGTAAGAATGGTGGTAGTGTCTACTACTGCAAGAAAATGAAAAAATATATCAGAGCTAGTGATGAGATATGTAAGAAGTTTGATAAGTCATACACAAGAAGTACAGATGATTATAACAAGATGTATAAAGAAGGATTAAACTATGATAATGATGGTATGTCAGGTTCTTTTTACTTAATTGCAGGAGCAATTCTTTTAGTTATTACTTTATTAGTATATCTATTTAATCCTAGTATGTTTAAATAAATGAAGAAACTTTCGATTTCTTCTTTTTTTTACCTTTAATTTTTGCTATAATAGAAAAGAAGGCAGTGATAGGATGGATAATACAAAAATAAGAAATTTTAGTATAATTGCTCATATTGATCATGGTAAGAGTACACTCGCAGATCGTATACTTGAATATACTGGAGCAATTGATAAAAGGCAGATGAAAGACCAATTACTTGATAGTATGGATATTGAAAGAGAAAGAGGTATAACAATTAAACTTAATGCTGTTAGATTAAATTATAATGGCTATATTCTTAACTTAATTGATACTCCAGGACATGTAGATTTTAGTTATGAGGTATCTAGATCACTCGCTGCTTGTGAAGGAGCCGTACTAGTCGTAGATGCTACTCAAGGTATTGAAGCTCAGACACTCGCTAATGTATACTTGGCTTTAGAAAATAATCTAGAGATAATACCAGTTATTAATAAGATAGATCTTCCTAGTGCGGATATTCCTAAAGTAGAAAGAGAACTTTATGATACTTTTGGTTTTAAAAGCGAAGAGATTATTAAGGTATCAGCAAAAACTGGTGCTGGAATACCAGAACTAGTTTCTGCAATTATAGAAAGAATTCCTGCTCCTGAAGATAAAAAAGATGATAAATTAAAATGTTTAATTTTTGATAGTTATTTTGATTCTTATCGTGGCGTAGTAATACTAGTTAGAGTTATGTCAGGTACTTTAACCAAAAAAACTAAGATTAGAATGATGTCCTCAGGTATTTCATATGACGTTGTATCACTTGGATATCATACACCATTTGAAAAGGAAGTAGATAGTTTAAGTGCAGGAGAAGTTGGCTTTATTACTGGTTCTATTAAATCACTAGAGTCAGTTAAAGTAGGTGATACTATTACTGATGATAATAATCCTGCGGAAGATGTACTTCCAGGATATAAACCTATGAAACCAATGGTCTACTGCGGTATTTATCCAATAGAGTCTAATAAATATCCTAATTTAAAAGAAGCTATAGAAAAACTAAAACTAAATGATGCTTCACTTACTTTTGAACCAGAGTCCTCAAGTACATTAGGATTTGGTTTTAGAATGGGCTTTTTAGGACTATTACACTTAGAAATAATATCCGAGAGAATAGAAAGAGAATTTAATATTGATATTATTGCTACAACACCATCAGTTAATTATGAAATTAATCTTACTGACGGAAGTACTATCTATATAGATAATCCCAGCATGATGCCTGATAAAGTAAAAATAAAAGAAATAAAAGAGCCATATATATTTACTAATATTTTAGTACCTACAGAATATATAGGCCCTATAATGGAATTATGTCAAGACAAAAGAGGTATTTATAAGAGTACAGATTATATTGATAAAACAAGAGTAAATATTCATTATGAATTACCATTGTCAGAAATAGTATATGATTTTTTTGATAGATTAAAATCTTCTACTAAAGGGTTTGCATCATTTGATTACGAAGTTATTGGCTATAAAGCAAGTGATTTAGTTAAGATGGATGTCTTATTAAATGGTGAAGTAGTAGATGCTTTATCACTTATAGTACATAAAGATTTTGCCTATACCAGAGGAAGAAAAATGGTAGATAATCTAAAAAATATTATTCCAAGACAATTATTTGAAGTACCAGTACAAGCGGTAATAGGAAGCAAAGTAATTGCCAGAAGTGATATTAAGGCTATGAGAAAAGATGTTTTAGCTAAATGTTATGGGGGAGACATAACAAGAAAGAGAAAACTTCTTGATAAACAAAAAGAGGGTAAAAAGAAGATGAAAACAATTGGCAAAGTAGAAATACCTAGTGAAGCTTTCTTAAGTATTTTAACCGATTACAAGAAAAACTAATAAACATATAATAATATAGGTGGGTTTAACATGAGTAGTAAAAAAAATATAGCTAAACAAATAAAAAAGCAAATACTAAATAATGATTTTGATTATGATTATTTATATGATGAACTAGTAGATAACTCTGAAGATGTATTATCTGGTATACTTAATGCTTATTTATATCTATTTAGAAATGTAGACAATATCTGCAACGAAGAATGTCTTAATAATTTGAATGATCTTTTATATCACTATGTTAGAAAGAATAAAAATAAAAAAGATTTAGAATTAGTTTATAAAAAAATAGAAGTATTTTTAAGTAATGTTTCAATGAGTTTGGATTATGAAAAGTTACTTAAGGTAGAAAAATATATATCTATCTTGGTTAATCTTCAAAATAAATGTATTATGAATAATATGAGAAGAGCTAAAGGAGATAAATATAATTTTATATTATATTTAATATTTGAAAAGAGAGATATAGAACTTCTTACTAGATATATTGAAAACAATATGAAAGAATTATTAATAAATAATAGTACTATACCATCTATATTTACTAGTGTTATTGAAAAATATATTGATATAGATGAAGATAATGAAATTGAAATAAAATATTTTAATAGAGTTATTAATTTATTTTTAAAAGGTAGGATGTATGATAAGTTAATCAAAGATGATTCTAATTATTTAAAAATATTAAAGACTTCAGATAAAAAGTTTGTTCTTGATTTAGTAGAAAAAATAGAAAATGAATTTTATCAGACTAAAGAAGCTGTAGCAAAAGATTATAATGTATCTTTTATAATACCAAAGATGGAAGAATATATTTATTTACCTAATGGTAAAATAGATTTAACTAAAGAAAATATTATTACTATTGATAATGAAGGAGATTTATGTTTAGATGATGGATTATCTATTAGAGATAATAAAGATGGTACATATACTTTGTTTGTTCATTTAGCTAATCCTGCATCAATAATACCTTATGCATCTAGTACGATGAAAGAAGCCTTAAAAAGATGTAATACTTTATATTTATTAGATGATAGTATTCCTATATTTGATAGATATTTATCAGATAATATATTGTCATTATTACCTAATAAGTATACCAATGCTCTTACTGTTAAAGTAAAGGTTGATACTGATTATTCACTGATACTTGATACCTTAGAGATAATACCAAGTATCATTCAAAGTAAACATAAACTATCTTATGAAGAGACTGATGATATTATTAATCATGGTGGTGATTTAAATAGTACATTAATGTTATTATCTAGGATATTTGATAAGCAAGCTACAGATAACCCTAAAATTAGTGCTTATCATAAATTAGAAAATATAATTAGAGGTAGAGATAATACAAATAGTTCTAAAGCCGATACCTCTATATCACATATGATGGTAGAACAAAGTAATGTTTTTGCTAATAGTACTATTTATCTTATTGAAAAGAGGGATAATTTAGGTCTTATTATGCCTTGGAGAGTACAAACAGAAGACTGCGATGAACTTATTAATGAATATTTAAAAAGAGGTAATTTTGATACTACTAATAAGGAACTGCGTAGAATGATGAAAGAGTATATGATGCGAAGTAAATATTCTTTTGTTAATAGAGGTCATTATGGACTCGGCCTTGGAGGCTATGTCAGAATAAGCAGCGCCGCCAGAAGAGCTATGGATGCTCTTGCTATCTATATATTATATGATTTATATATTAATAGAAATAGTGATGACTTAGATTATAAGTATTACTATTGGGAAAAAGAAATTAAATATTGGTGTGAATATGCTAATATTAGAACTAGTGAAAATAATAATTTTATTAGTGAATATAACTACTTATGTAGTAGAGGAAAGATATTAAAGAAGTAGAAAGAAGTTGATATTTATGAATATGCCAGATTTAAATGAGGCAAGAAAGAGAACTAAAGATAAAGTAAATATTTTATATGATGAATATAAAGTACCTGAGAATGTTAAAAATATTGGTAATGGTAAAAGCTATGCACTTCTTACTTATGGATGTCAAATGAATGTTCATGATAGTGAGAACATTGCGGGTATTATGGAAGATATGGGATATACAAGAATAGAAAATTATGAAAAAGCTAATATTGTAATACTTAATACTTGTGCTATCAGAGAAAATGCTCATAATAAAGTAATTGGTATTTTAGGTAGAATTAAACATTTAAAGGAAACCAATAAGGATTTAATCACAGTAGTATGCGGATGTATGGCTCAGGAAGAGTCAATTGCCAAAATGATAAGAGATAAATATCCTTGGATAGATATAGTCCTTGGTACACATAACTTTTATGAATTACCAGTATATATTTCTAAAGTACTTGAAGATAATAAGCAAGAAATATGTGTATATTCTATAGAGGGTGATGTTATCGAGGATATTCCTACGAAGAGGGATTCTAAGGTAAAAGCATGGGTTAATATTCAGTATGGATGTGATAAGTTTTGTTCATATTGTATAGTTCCCTATACTAGAGGTAAACAAAGAAGTAGATTACCTAAAGATATTTTAAAAGAAGTAGAAGAACTTAAAAATAATGGTTATAAAGAAGTTACTTTACTAGGTCAGAATGTTAATGCCTATGGTAAAGATCTAGATATGAATTATACAATGGCAGATTTACTTCGTGATACCTCAAAGATTGGAATAGATAGAATTAGATTTGTTACTTCACATCCTTGGGATTTTACTGATGAGATGATTAATGTTATCGCTAAGTATGATAATATTATGCCATATATTCATTTACCTATTCAAAGTGGCTCTGATAGTATATTAAAGAAGATGAATAGAAGATATACAATAGATGAATATAAAGAGTTATTTTATAAATTAAAAAATAAGATAGATAATGTTAGTATCACTACTGACATAATAGTAGGTTTTCCTAATGAAACTGAAGAAGATTTTGAAGAAACGTTAAAAGTATATAATGAACTTAAGTATGATTTAGCCTATACTTTTATATATTCTCCAAGAGAAGGAACACCCGCTGCTAAAATAAAGGATAGTGTTTCTCTAGAAGAAAAAGAAAAAAGATTACAAAGATTAAATGAACTTGTAAATAAATATGCAAAAGAAGCAAATAATAAATATTTGAATAAAGTAGTCAAAGTTTTAATTGAAGGACCATCAGATAAAGGTGGTAAGATGATGGGGTATACAGATACAATGAAACTTGTAAATGTAGACTGTGATCCTAAATATCTTGGCGAAATAGTAGATGTTGTTATTACAGATATTAAAACTTGGTCTATGGAAGGGGTAATTAAGAAGTGATTGAAAGTAGTATCGAGGAATTATTTAATTCCATAAATAATTCTAATGAATATAAAGAATATAAATTAATAGTTAACACTTTAGAAAGTAATAAAGAAGTAATAGACTTAATTGAGGAAATAAAAAAACTTCAAAAAGAAGCAGTTAACTTAGAATATAAGAATGATGATAGATATTTAGAAGTAGATAAGAAAATTAAAGAAAAAGAAAAAATTTTAAATAATAATAAAGATTATCAAGAATATTTATCTAAACTAAAAGATTTTAATAATACTCTACTTGCATCTTCTTCATTAATTGAAGATTATGTTACAGATAAAGTTAGCATATAGAACTAATAATAGTTCTTTTTATTTTAAAAGACTGGTATTTATATTAAATTTTTGATATAATTATATTGTTAAATATTTAGAGGAGGAAAAAATGAAAAAGAAATTTTTTGTAGTACTAATTATGATAATGTTAGTATTATTTACAGGGTGTAGTTTTGGTAAGAAAACTGAAGAAAAGAAGGATGTAAGTGTTAGATATGATGGTGATGATATCATATATAAAACTAAGGTTAATGAAAATACAAATATGGTAAAAGTTTATGTTAATCTTGATCAAGCTGCTTTAATAATGAATGAGAAAGAACCTATTAATGTATTTACTTCAGCAGGTGTGTATGAACAAGAATGGGATGACAAAGCAAGAAATAGTGATATATATTTCTTAAAAGTAGGAGGATATACTGATTATAGATGGGTAGCTCAAAGTAATAATTTTGTTGATAGTAGAATAGGTGAATCCGAAATATTTGCTAATGGTAGTTTAACTTTTAAAATTACTTCACCAATTGACTTTATTCTAAATTATAAAGATGATGAATCATTAGATGGTACAGCATATATTAACTCATTATTAGATAAAGTTTTTAAAGAATATACTTCAAAAATAGAAAATACTGAAATTGAAAATATATCTAAAGATGATATGAAAGAATATATGATAAAGACTTTAAATGAAGAGAATAATGGTATACAAATTAGTGATTTAAATGTTGATGAGATATATGCAAGTTTAAGTACTAATAACAAACTTGCGGATAATTCATTAAACAAAATAGAATCTACTGCTTCATCTTCTAGTGGAAAAAGAGTATATGCACAAAATTACTTTTACGTTAAAGAAGAAGGTGGCTTAGATAAAGTAGTATCAGTTAATTATAAGTATAAAATGGTTATAAATGACAAAACTTATAATGTTAGAATATTTAGTTTAGAAAGCACTACCCAGGTTTTTCCGGGAGATAATTCTATGGTTGTCTTTGAGGCAGAAGAAAATATAGAAAGAAATGATGGGGATAGATATGAACTTTATCTAGGAGATAAAAAAGTAGGTAAAGGACTAGTTAGTGATTAACCTTAAGAGAAACTAATAATGGTTTCTCTTTTCGTTACTTTACTTTATAAATGTCAAGTTTATTAATTTTACTTTAAAAATAGAAAAAACTATTATATAATATAGGTAAGAGGTGTTAAGATGAAATTAAGTATTGGAGTAATATTTGGAGGAAGAAGTTTAGAACATGATCTATCTGTACTAACGGCTATTCAAGCAATGGATAATATAGATAAAGAAAGATATGAAGTAGTACCAATCTATATTACAAAAGATTTAACTTTTTATAGTGGTGGTATGTTAAGATATATTGATAGCTATAAAGATTTTAGATTAATAGATAGATATGCTAAAAAAGTTAATCTTATTAATAAGAATGGTAAATTCATACTTCAAACTACAGGATTAATTAAAAGAGTATATAAAGAAATACATCTTGCTTTTCCAATGGTACATGGTAAATATACTGAAGATGGTAGCATTGTTGGATATTTAGAAACACTTGGTATCCCTGTAGTAGGTAGTGATATTTATTCTTCAAGTTTATGTCAAGATAAGGTATTTACCAAAGAAGTACTTAATGGTAATGATATCCCGGTAGTAGATTATGTTTATTTTTCTGACAGTGATTATAAATTAGATAAGGAAGATATATTTAAGAAGATAGAAGAATTATCGTATCCACTTATTATTAAACCAGCACGACTTGGTAGTGGTATTGGTATTGAGATAGTTAATAGAAAAGAAGAATTAGAGTCATCAATAGAAAAAGCAATGAAGAATGATGAGAGAGTTCTAGTAGAAGAGTATATTGCTGACAGAAGAGAATTTAATATGGCAGTACTACTTAGTAAAGGTAAACTTATTGGTAGTGTAATTGAAGAAATTATTAAAGATGAACCATGTAACTATTATGATAAATATCGTAAAGATAATGAAGATGATACTTTCAAAAGAATCTTTCCAGCGGATATTTCTAAGACTTTAACTGAAGAGATAGAAAAAACTAGTAAAAAGACTTATAAAGTGCTTGCTTTATCTGGAGTAGCAAGAATAGATTATGTATATGATAATAAGAAGAAAAAATTATATGTAAATGAAGTTAATACCATTCCTAATTTCTTTTCACATCATCTATTTGATGATAAAAATATTGATTACAGAGAATTACTTGGTATTATGATTAAAGAAGCAATAGATAAAATTCATAAAGAGAATGATATGGTAAAAGATATAGAGGATAATTTATTTAATAAAGTAACCACTAAAGATATAAAGGGAATGAAATAATATGTATGGATATATCAGTGGGGAAATAAAAGAAATAGAACCTAGTTATGTTATTATTGATAATAATGGTATTGGATACTTAATATATGTACCTAATCCTTATGGTTTTATGATAGGTAAAAATTATACTATATATACTTATACTAAAGTAGCTGAAGATGAATATTCTTTATATGGATTTAAAACCAAAGAAGAGAAAGAGCTATTCTTAAAATTAATATCTGTTAAAGGACTTGGCCCTAAAATGGCTCTTCCTATGCTTGCCACCGGTTCTATTACTATGATTGAAGAGGCTATTGAAACAGAAAATATTAATTATCTAAAGAAGTTTCCTAAGATTGGTGATAAAGTTGCTAGACAAGTTATTCTTGACTTAAAAGGTAAACTTAATGTTATTAATACAGGTCTATTTAAGAGAGAAGATCATTCTAATGAACTTACTGAGGCTCTACTTGGACTTGGCTATAAACAAGCTGATGTTAAGAAGATAGTTAGCAAAGTAAATCCAGAACTTAAATTAGAAGAACAAATAAGAGAGGCTCTTAAGTTACTACTTAAGTAGTTTCTTTTTTTTAATATATAGATATGGCTTATATATTTATTTAAGACTACAAACGAATATAAACATTCTAATTTTTCTTATGATAAGATGGGAAATATCATTATTAATTCTATTATTAATACATTGAAATAGTCCTCTTTTTATATTCTAACGAACGAATGCTTGACAAAAGTAATAAATTATGCTAAAATATGTATCACTTTGAAAGGGGAAATGATTATGAATAATAATAAAGCTATTCCAAATGAAAATATAATTGGTTATAATAATAACAATATTATATTTAATCCTATGCAAATTGGAAATCACACTGGAAAGGAAAAAACTCCAAGAGAGGTACTTTCAAATCTAAGTGCAAATGAACTATCTTCCTTGTTTGAGATAATCGATAGAGAAATGGGTTATTTAGTTTCAAGAATTATAACATTTGATTACATTTCAATTGGAAATAAAGAATATTTAGAGAGATTATCTTCTTATTACGAGGCATCTAAATTTGTATTACAAGAGCTTTCTAAAAAAGAAAGAATTCCTATGAAGCATTTTTTCTACTATACTAATATTTCTGATGTAGAAAGAATACTAGCAGAATATAGATTACTTTTTATTCAAGAAGAAACAAAGAAAAAAAGTTATAGAAAATAATTAGTTTGAAATATAACTAATTTTTTTTATATATAGATATGGCTTATATATAATAGATATGGCTGATATATTTATTTGAGACAATGTTATTGGCTCAAATAAACACTAATAAGACTTGAGACAAGGCTTATAGTGAATAAATAAAAAATAAATAAAAAAATATATGTACAAATAATGTATCATGTGATACAATATAATTATAGGAAAGGAGGATACATGGCAAAAGAGACTAAAATTACTAAAGATAAGATTCTAGAGGCTGCTTTTGATATAGTAAGAAGTAAAGGAATAGAAGAAGTAAGTAATAGAACTATTGCTAAGAAATTAGATTGTTCAATAAGACCAATATATTATCAGTTTAATAATTCTGATGAATTAAAAAGAGAACTATATAAAAAGATAGATGACTATTTTTATAAGTTTTTAATGAATAATATGACTGATGATATACCTTATTATAAACAGATAGGAATTAATTATATTAAATTTGCTAGAGAAGAGAAGAATTTATTTAAAGTACTATTTATGAGTAAGAGTGATTATTTACCTGAAAGATTTGTATCTAAAAATGAAAATAATTATAAAGAAATATCTAACTTAATTAGATTAAGTACTAAGTTAGATGACAAAGAAATAAAAACTTTTCATATTAAGATGTGGATATTTGCTCACGGTTTAGCAACACTACTTGTTACTGATACTGTAGCACTAAATGAAAAACAAGTAGCAAGTTTATTATCTAGTGAATTTCAAGCCCTTATGTTACTTGAAGAAAATCCAGATAATAAATGGAATTTAGAAAAATATAAAGATTGGAGAGATAAAAATGAATAATATAAAAAATATTTTATGGGGAATTATTTTGGTTATAATTGGAGTTATTATTGGACTTAATACTATAGGTATTACTGATATAGATATCTTTTTTGATGGATGGTGGACTTTAGTTATTATTGTACCATGTTTTATAGGCTTATTTACTAATAAAGATAAAACAGGCAATATCATTGGCCTTTTAGTAGGAGTTATTCTATTACTTGGAATGCAAAATATCATAGATTTTAATTTAATATGGAAGTTATTATTACCTAGTATAATAGTTATAATAGGTTTATCTTTAATATTTAAAAATACTTTCAATAGTAAGATTAATAATGAAATAAAGAAATTAAATAATAAGAATACAAAAAATAATGAATACTGTGCTACATTCTCAGGACAAAGAATAGATATTCCTAATGAAGAATTTAAAGGAGCTACTTTAAATAGTGTCTTTGGTAGTATTACTTGTGATTTGAGAGAGGCTAAAATTAAAGAAGATGTTGTTATTAATGCTAGTAGTGTCTTTGGTGGTATAGATATTATTGTACCTGATGATGTTAATATTAAAATTAAATCTAATTCTATCTTTGGTGGAGTAAATAATAAAAAGAAAAATAATGAAGATAAGAAATATACTATCTATGTAAATGCTAGTTGTTTATTTGGTGGGGTAGATGTTAAATGAGCACAGGACAAAGAATTATTAAGTCTCTAGCAGTTGCTTTTGGTTTATTTTTAACTTTTACAATATTCTTCTCTATAGTAGGAGGATTATATGCTTTTACTAGTATGTTCAGTAAAGATAATGTTATTGAAGAAAATACTAGTATATTATGGAATCAAAGTACTGAGAATATTAAGTATTTAGATATAGATGTTAATTCTAGTAATTTAGTTATTAAGCCTGGAAATAGTTTTATAATAGAAACTAATAACAAACATATTAAATATAAAGTAGATAATAATGAATTAAAAATAAAAGAAGAAGGCTATCATCTTACTAATAGTAAGTTAAAGAGTGAACTTATTATTACTATACCTGATACTAACTTAAATGAAATTGATATTAATACAGGAGCAGGTACTTTAAATATAGATAGTATTAGTACTGAGAAGTTAGATATTGATTTAGGAACAGGTACTACTTTAATTAATAATCTTTATTCAAAGAGAGCAGATATAGATACAGGAGCAGGTACTTTTACTATTAATAATGGTAGTATTAATGATTTAGATTTAGATGTTGGAGTAGGAGAAGTTAAAATTACTTCAAATATTACAGGTAATAGTAGTATCTCTTCAGGAGTAGGTAAGTTATCTTTAAATCTATTAAATACTTTTGATAATTATAGATTTGAAGTGAATAAAGGTATTGGTAAAGTAACTATTAATGATATAGAGGTAGGAGATAATAGTACTCTTGGTAATGGCACTAATACTATTAAATTAGATGGTGGTATAGGAGAAATAGTAGTTAAGTTTAAAAAATAATAATCTTAAGAAAATATTAAAGTTTTATAATAAATAATTTGATATACTATGTAAGTGATATGGAGGATTTATGATAGAAATAAAAAATGTAAGTAAAACTTATAATGGTAAAAAGAAGGTATTAAAGAATATCGTAGTATTAATGTATAGTTTATTATATTCACTCTAGATCTA
>OLHG01000775.1_pt1 | contig 21880 bp, 17 predicted proteins | sample 1605971 | NCBI WGS metagenome assembly OLHG01 (sample SAMN03283289) | human gut metagenome | biome: human-associated habitat; material: feces | host: Homo sapiens | place: Peru | collected 2012 | reverse complement strand
TTTACGTCCTGTCCAAGGAAGAAGGCGGCCGTCATACTCCCTTCTTCAACAACTACCGTCCTCAGTTCTACTTCCGTACCACTGACGTGACCGGCATCATCACCCTGCCCGAAGGCACCGAGATGTGCATGCCCGGCGATAACGTCATGATGCACGTTGAGCTGCTGACCCCGGTTGCTATGGAAGAGGGTCTGCGTTTCGCTATCCGTGAGGGTGGCCGTACCGTTGGCTCTGGCGTTGTCGGCAAGATCATTGAGTGATTTTGACCCTTCGCGCCTGTCCTAAGGCTAAAGGTTAAACTTACAAAGAGCGTTCCCATTCCGGAGAGTGGGAACGCTCTTTTTGGCATCTTTGGCTCCTCTGCTGATGCGGCAGGGGAGCTTTTTGTGTTCTGTACAGAAGACTCTTTACAAAAAAAGATGTTCTGCTATACTGAAGACAGATGAGGAAATAAAAAGATGCTGGAGGGCGCAAGCGATGGCATTTGATTATAAGAAAGAGTACAGGGAATTTTATCTCCCGCCGAAAAAGCCGCAGCTGATTACGATCCCACCCATGAATTTTGCAGCAGTGCAGGGGAGGGGTGACCCCAATGAACCGAATGGCGAATACAAGGCAGCAATCGAGCTGCTGTACGGCATTGCGTATACCCTCAAAATGAGCTATAAGGGGCAGCATAAAATAGATGGTTATTTTGAATATGTCGTTCCGCCGTTGGAAGGCTTGTGGCATCAGGCGGGAGTGAACGGTGTGGACTATGCGCACAAGGAGACGTTCGAGTGGACATCCATGATTCGACTGCCGGAATTTGTGACACCGACCGATTTTGACTGGGCCGTGCAGGAAGCAACGGCCAAGAAAAAGAAGGATTTCTCGAAGGTCCAGTTCTTCCCTTACGAAGAGGGCCTTTGCGTCCAGTGTATGCACCTCGGTGCCTATGATGACGAGCCGGAGACGCTGCATTTGATGGATGCCTTTGCAGAGGAACAGGGGTATGAGCTTGACTTCGGAAACCGCCGCCACCACGAAATTTATCTTTCCGACCCGCGCAAGGCAGCCCCGGAAAAGTGCAAGACGGTGCTGCGTCATCCGATTCGAAAAAAATAATTCCGGTCAAATCCACAAAAGATGTCGCTTTTGGTTGTGAAATGTGCTATACTAGAACCATCTATAAAAGCACACATGCAACAGGGAGGAGAATATCATGCAGCACGAAACCGTGATCGTTCTGGATTTCGGCGGCCAGTACAACCAGCTGATCGCCCGCCGCGTCCGCGAAAACAATGTCTACTGTGAAATCTATTCCTACAAGACGGATCTGGCGCTTATCAAGGCGAAGAACCCCAAGGGCATCATCTTTACCGGTGGCCCCAACAGCGTTTATCTGGAGGATTCCCCCACGATCGACCCGGAGATCTTCAACTGGGGCGTGCCTGTTCTGGGCATCTGCTATGGCAGCCAGTTGATGATGCACCTGCTGGGTGGTCACGTCTGCCGCGCACCGGAGCGCGAGTACGGTAAGACGGAGGTCTTCGTGGACAATTCCAGCAAGATGTTTGCGGATGTTCAGCCCTCCACGATCTGTTGGATGAGCCACAACGATTATATCGAACAGGCGGCGCCCGGCTTCAAGATCACGGCCCACACGGTCAACTGCCCGGTGGCCGCTGCCGAGAACGCTGAAAAGGGCCTGTATGCCGTTCAGTTCCACCCGGAAGTCCTGCACACCGCTGAGGGCAAGAAGATGCTGCACAATTTCGTGTACAACGTCTGCGGCTGCACCGGCGACTGGAAGATGGACTCCTTCGTGGAGAACAACGTCAAGGCGCTGCGTGAGGAGATCGGCGACGGCAAGGTACTGTGCGCCCTGTCCGGCGGCGTGGATTCCTCGGTTCTGGCGGCTATGCTGGCCAAGGCGGTCGGCAAGCAGCTGACCTGTGTGTTCGTGGATCACGGTCTGCTCCGCAAGAATGAGAAGGAAGAGGTCTGCGCGGTCTTTGGCCCCGGCAACCCGAACTTTGACATCAATTTTGTCTGCGTAGACGCCCGCGAACGCTATTTCAGCAAGCTGGCCGGTGTCACCGAGCCGGAGCGCAAGCGCAAGATCATCGGCGAGGAGTTTATCCGCGTCTTCGAGGAAGAGGCCAAGAAGATCGGCAAGGTGGATTTCCTTGCGCAGGGCACCATCTACCCGGACGTCGTTGAGAGCGGTCTGGGCGGCGAATCCACCGTCATCAAGAGCCACCACAACGTCGGCGGTCTGCCCGATACCGTGGACTTCAAGGAGCTGGTGGAGCCGCTGCGCAACCTGTTCAAGGACGAAGTCCGTCAGGTCGGTCGTGAGCTGGGTCTGCCGGAGTATCTGGTCAGCCGCCAGCCGTTCCCCGGCCCCGGTCTGGGCATCCGCATCATCGGCGAAGTGACCCCTGAAAAGGTCGCCATCGTGCAGGATGCAGACGCCATCTGGCGCGAGGAGATCGCCAAGGCGGGCCTCGATAAGGAGATCAACCAGTATTATGCCGCGCTGACCAACATGCGCAGCGTCGGCGTCATGGGCGACGAGCGCACCTACGACTATGCGGTGGCTCTGCGCGCCGTGACCACCACCGACTTCATGACGGCCGAAAGCTACAATATGCCGTGGGATGTCCTCGGTACCGTCACCAGCCGCATCGTCAATGAGGTCAAGCACGTCAACCGCGTCTTCTATGATTGCACCGGTAAACCGCCGGCCACGATCGAGCTCGAGTAATCTGCAAAACCTGAAAAGTATTGATACAATGCGATATTTTGAGAACCAAAAGGTGCTCTGATACTGCTTTGATACTATCAGACGATTATTCATAAAGAGAGACATGAAAATGCCCTCTGAGAAACGGTAAGTTTTTCAGAGGGCATTTTTGTGTCTTTTATTCTTTACGCCACTTTTTCTTCGGCTCGTACCGGCCGCAGCCGTCGGCGGTCTGTGGCCAGTTGAGCTTCCATTCCAGATACTCTTCCTTGGTGATCTCGCCCTCCCGGAGCTGCTTCTTGCGGAGCTGCCACTCCTTTAAGAAATCATCCAGCAGACGATACCGGAAACTGACTGCCATGTGCTTTTCCGGGAGATCTGGGTCGGTGGTGTCTGTGACCTCGTAGAGCCGGGTGCCGGGATAGTGCTCGTCCAGTTCGAACAGAGTGTACATCACATCCTCTGCGGCGTACAGGGTCGGCTCATAGAGGGAACGGTAGTTCACGTCCAGCACCTCCGCAATCTTGCGGAGCAACTCTTCTTTAGGAGTGCGGGTGTTGCTTTCGTATTGTGCGATGCGGATGTCTGCGCTTTTCTCCTCAAACCCGATGGCAATGCCCAGCTCTTTCTGGGTCATACCTCGGAGGTTGCGGGCACGTTTGATGCGGTCACCGACTGCCATGCGATTGCCTCCTGACTTAAACATATTTGTTGAACCTAGTATAGCACAGAAAAATAGGAGGTGCAATAGAAAATAAACAAAAAAGTTTAAGATTTTACCTGAAAACCTCTTGACCTAACGGAATGTGTTTAGTATAATGAGGACACAAAAAGATAAGCAAAAATGCTTAGTAAAGTTGAATGACCGCCAAACTGACCCAAACCGCCAAGACCTTCCGAAAGGAAGCGAGCGCTCCGTAAGGGGACGGCACAGCACCGCAAAGGGGATATGCCTACCGGAAGTCAGCGAGGATGAAGCGGCACCGAAACGAAACCGACAAGGAAAGGACAAAAAATGGCAAACAGCATTTTTATCAAGGCAGACGAGCTGGCAAAGGAACTGGACATCTCGCAGGGGCTGGCGTACAAGATGTTCGCCCAGTGGAACGAGGAACTGAGAGCCAAGGGATACACGACCGTGGGAGGCCGGGTAAGCAGGAGGTACTATCAGGAGAAGATCTACGGGGCAGGGGAGGAGTGATAGGATGCCAGCCTACAAGGACAGCAAACAGGGCACATGGTACGCTTCCTTCTACTTCGAGAACTGGCAAGGTGTGAAGCAGAAGAAGCTGAAACGGGGGTTTTCCACCAAGAAGGATGCTCTGGCGTGGGAGCGGGAGTTCCTTCTTCAGCAGGCAGCAGACATGACCATGACCTTTGAAGCCTTTGTGGAAATTTATATCACGGACAAGAAAAAGCGACTCCGGGAAAACACCTGGTCTGTCAAGGAGCATATCATCCGAACGAAAATCTTACCGTATTTCAAAGAAAAGCGGCTCAGCGAGATAAAGCCACGGGATGTGATTGCATGGCAGAACGAGATGCTGAACTACCGGGACAAAAACGGCAAGGCCTACTCGCCGACCTACCTCAAGACGCTGCATGGACAACTCAGTGCCATTCTGAATCACGCCGTCCGGTTCTACGGGCTGAAATCAAACGCAGCAGCCACAGCCGGGTGCATGGGGTCGGAAAAGCACAAGGAAATGCTTTTCTGGACAAAGGAAGAGTACCTCAAATTCGCAGAGGTCATGATGGACAAGCCGCAATCCTATTACGCTTTTGAGGTCCTCTACTGGTGTGGCATCCGGGAGGGCGAGCTGCTGGCTCTGACTCCGGCAGATTTCGACTTGGACAAGGGGCTGCTCTCCATCACCAAATCCTATCAAAGGCTGAAAGGCCGGGATGTGATCACTGACCCGAAAACACCCAAGAGCGTCCGGGTCATCCAGATGCCGCAGTTTCTGACGGACGAGATCAGAGACTATCTGAAATCCCTCTACAAAGTCCAGCCAGACCAGCGGATCTTTGAGGTGACCAAGAGCTACCTGCACCACGAGATGGACAGGGGAGCCAAGGAGGCCGGGGTGAAGCGGATACGAATCCACGACCTGCGGCACTCCCATGTATCACTGTTGATCGAGATGGGCTTCTCGGCTCTGGCAATTGCAGACCGGGTGGGGCATGAGAGTGTGGACATCACCTATAAGTACGCCCACCTTTTCCCCTCAAAGCAGCAGGAGATGGCGCAGAAGCTGGACATGGAGCGAAGGGAGGGATGAAGATGGAACGAGTACTCGACCAGCAAAGCCGCTGGCGGAACAAGGTGGTGGCCTTCCGAATGTCCCCGGAAGAGGACGAGGTTCTGGAAGCCAAAGTAAAGCTCTCCGGGTTGACCAAACAGGAGTATATCATCCGCCGCCTGACTGACCGGGAGATCACCGTGGTAGGCAACCCAAGGGTCTACAAAGCCCTACGAGGCCAGATGGAGCTGATCTATCAGGAATTGCAGCGGCTGGCCGTGGATGAAGAAGTCCCGCCGGACTTGCTGGAGACCCTGCAAATGGTGGCTCTGACGTTGAACGGACTTAAGGAGGAATGCGAATGACGGACAATAGAAAAACGACCGTACCGGGTGCATCTGTTGGCGCAGATGCGGTACAGTCGTCCTCAAAAATCAACACCACTATTATAACAAATTCTGACAAGAAAATCAATCTGCAAGCCGCGAAAAAGTCAAACAATTTCGGGCTGAACACGGTATCAATGACCGAGCTGTACGACACGGTGTATCCATCCCGGAAGCCCATCGTGAACGACCTGCTGTACAGTGGCACCTACCTCTTTGTAGGAGCGCCCAAGGTGGGCAAGTCCTTCTTCATGGGGCAGCTTGCCTACCATGTGGCGATGGGGCTTCCGCTGTGGGAGTACGAGGTGCATCAAGGCACCGTCCTCTATCTGGCGTTGGAGGACGATTACGCCCGGTTGCAGCGGCGACTCTCCCGGATGTTCGGGGTAGAGGAGACCAGCAATCTCTACTTCGCAACACAAGCCAAGTCCGTGAGCGAGGGACTTGACCAGCAATTGGAAGGCTTCATCCGGGAGCACCCGGATGTGCGGCTCATCATCATCGAAACCCTGCAGAAGGTGCGGGAGATCGGCGGTGACCGGTACAGCTACGCCAGCGACTACGAGATCGTGACCAAACTGAAAACTTTCAGCGACAGGTACGGCATCTGCCTGCTGGTGGTTCACCACACCCGGAAGATGGAAGCCGAGGATAGCTTCGATATGATCTCTGGCACCAATGGCCTGCTGGGTGCAGCGGATGGAGCATTCATCCTGCAGAAGAAGCGGCGTACGGACAACACCGCACTACTGGACATCGTGGGGCGTGACCAGCCGGATCAGGAGCTGACATTGGAGTTTGACCGGGAACGCTGCGTGTGGGAGTTCCAAGGAGCCGAAACGGAACTTTGGAAGCTGCCGCCCGACCCGCTTCTGGAAGCGGTGGCAAAGATGCTCACCCCGGAACAGCCAGAGTGGAGCGGTACGCCCACGGAGCTGCTGGAATGTCTGTCTGGTGTGAGCATACAGGCAAACATCTTGACCCGGAAGCTGAACGTGAGTGCCGACAGGCTCTACAACGATTATGGAATTCGGTACGAAAGCAAGCGCACCCATGAGGGCAGAGTGGTCAAATTAACGCTGGAAAATTCTGGGGCGTGACGATTCGTGACGGTTGTGACGGTATTTTTGCTACTATGTAAAATACCGTCACAATCGACACAACCGACACGGGATGGTGATAATGATGAAAAATGTGCAGATTTCGCAGAAACTTTTCGTCGCCTTGCTGCATTATCATTTGAGCGGCGAAAATGAGTACGAAGAGATTATTGAACAGGGCTTGGAGCAAAAATTGGATGCGATGCTGCGGTATGAGCTGTATGCCCAGTACAAGACAGCACCCACCGAGGAACAGCGGGAGCAGGCTCGGCAGGAGTATCTGGACAGACGAGGCGTGCCAGAAAGCTTCCGCTGGTGAGTTCCTCTATTGGCAGAGGACAGGAGCGTGTCACGCTCCTGTGAATGCAATCACGCAGGAAGGTGGTGTTGGACCGGGCAGCGGTGAGGTGCAGCGAAACATCGTCTGCAGACGGAGGCCCCCGGCAGGGCGCAAAGGCATCTTTTGATGGACGGAACGTCTGTCAAAAGTGCTTTTGCGTTACTTTCGACGAAAGTAACAAAGCCTTTGCCGTGTCCGGCACCAGTTACTTCCACAGAGAAAGGACGTGCGATTGAAAAGAACCATTTCCGCAATGCGGGGTCCCGGCTCCCTCAACCATAACCGGAGAAGTTTCACTGCTGAAAACGTAGACCCGAAGCACAGCAGTCTGAATGTCGTGTACCGTGATGAGCCGATTCAGAAGGTGTACCACGAACTGTTTGACGAGGCAGTGAAGCGTTACAATGCCAAGCAGAAGCGCAAGGACCGCTGTATCACCGACTACTATGAGCACCTGCGGACAGGCAAGCAGGAAAAGCTTTTCCATGAGCTGATCGTCCAGATCGGCAACAAAGATGATATGGGTGTCCTGACCGAGAATGGCGCACTGGCAAAGGAACTGCTGGACGAGTATATGCAGGGCTTCCAAGAACGTAACCCGACACTGCGGGTGTTCGGAGCATTCCTCCACATGGATGAAGCTACGCCCCATCTGCACATCGACTTCGTGCCGTATGTGTCCGGCTGGAAAGGCAAAGGACTGGACACCAAGGTCTCCCTGAAGCAGGCTCTGAAGGCCTTGGGCTTTGCAGGCGGCTCCAAGCGAGAATCCGAGCTGAACCAGTGGATCAACGCCGAGAAAGAGCAGCTTGCTGCCGTGATGGAGCGGCACGGCATTGAGTGGGAACAGAAAGGCACCCACGAAGAGCACCTGTCTGTGCTGGACTTTAAAAAGCAGGAGCGTAGTAAAGAAGTGGCGGCTCTGGAAGCTGCCAAGCAGGAGTGCCAGACCGACCTGACCGAGATGCAGGAACAGCTGGAAACAGCGCAGACAGCCGTAGAAGCCGCTGAACAGCGGGTACAGAAAGCAGAGCTGACCTACCAGAAGCAGAGCCAGAAGCTGAACAAGCTGGCTCCCATTATGGAAGGTTTGGAAAACCTGTCAGCGCAATACTCCCAGCGGCCAGAAGAATGGGTGCCAGAAGCAGCCACATTTGAGACCGCCAAGAGCTATCGGGAGAAGAAGGCCATGCCGCTGATCCAGAAGTTGGTGAAGGTACTCTTTGCCCTCCATCGGAAGTACTGGGAGGTCAAGGATGAGCGGGATAAGTATCTGCACTTCTATCAGGACGAGAAGAAAGCTACCCGCCATTTGAGCCAGCAGCTGGAACAGGTAAAAGCTGAGAATTCGCAGCTCTATGCGATGAAACGCGATTTTGGCCGAGTATGGAATTATTTCGGTGCCGAAAAGATGCAGCAGGTCATTGGGCTTATGAGAGAGCAGGAGCAGACTGCGGATAGAAGCCAGAAGAAGAATAGGCAGAACAGTGTAGAACTGTAAGCATAGTAGACCCCCGCCAGCGGATGTTGGCAGGGGTCTGTACATATAAGTGATATTTTACTCAAAAAGCTCCGGGGCAATATCCGTCAGAGCAAAGCCGGGAATGTCTTTCCCGTCTTTGTAGGTGCCATCTTCAGCTAGAAACTCGACCTTTGCAAAGTCCGCGACTGGAATCTCAGATTCACAGACATACCAGTTCAGGTAGTCATTAGCGGTTTGTTTGAGGGTTGAGGCAACGCTGCGGTCAGCGTTGTACTTGTCGCAGAAAGTGCGCCAAGGCAGATACCGCCAGATTTTACCATTGGTTCTGATGGTAATGCGGCACATGATTTTGTCGTTGGACAGGCCGGTATTTTTTGCACCAGCATGGTCATTGGCAGTCAGCCAGACAACAGGGTGATAGTTTTCATATTTGTCAACGGCCTTGATGCCAATTTTGTGCCCATTGAAGTACAGCGGCTCCTGATGGGAAGTTGCACCATCGTACTTTAGGTTGGACGGAGTCAGCACTAATTTCCCAGTGGCCAAGATCATCCGATATTTGATAAGGCTGGTGTAGTGATACAGGTTTTCAGGCAGCTTGGTCTTTTTCACTTTCATTTGTTTCCCTCCAAAATCGTAGATGCTTACGGATACGAAACACCGTCTGAGATGCAGATAGTGGACGAGATTGAAAAAAGTGTACACTATCTCGCTGAAAAAAGCAATAGAAATTTTTATCGGCTTGCAATCACGGAAAAGCTGTGGTACGCTTTACTGGGATAGTATAAAGGAAAAGTGTATCCTTTTTAGAAAAAGACACCATGGTGTACCAATAGTGGTACATTTACTATGTTAAAATGAAAGAAAACAATGCGGAAATTCGCATTTGATGGAGGAAATAAAAATGGTAGACACCAAAAAAGAGCAGGAACGCGAAGAGCTGCACCGTGCAATCTGGGCGATTGCGGATGATCTGCGCGGCGCAGTGGACGGATGGGATTTCAAGAGCTACGTTCTCGGTACGATGTTCTACCGTTATATTTCGGAGAACATTGCCAGCTATATCAATCAGGGCGAAATTGATGCAGGCAACCCGGATTTCCGCTATGAAGATATGTCTGATGCAGAGGCAGAGCAGGCACGGGAAGGGCTGGTACAGGAAAAAGGGTTCTTCATCCTGCCCAGTGAATTGTTCTGCGATGTACGGGCAAAAGCGGCCAGCGATGAAAACCTCAACGAAACGTTGGAAACGGTGTTCCGGCACATTGAGGAATCCGCAAAGGGCAGCTCCTCCGAGGGGCAGTTTGCAGGGCTGTTTGATGATTACGATGTGAACAGCAACAAGTTGGGGGCGACCGTTGCCAAGCGCAATGAGAAGCTCGTTAAACTGCTGAACGGCGTGGCAGATATGAACCTTGGCGATGTGAAAGAGCATGACATTGATGCCTTTGGCGATGCCTATGAATACCTGATGACCATGTACGCCAGCAATGCGGGCAAGTCCGGCGGCGAGTTCTTTACGCCTGCCGATGTTTCGGAGCTGCTGACCCGGCTGGGTACGGTAGGCAAGAAGGAAATCAACAAGGTCTATGATCCTGCTTGCGGTTCCGGTTCGCTGCTGCTGAAGGCAGAAAAGGTGCTGGGACGGGATGCCGTGCGCAACGGCTTCTTTGGACAGGAAATCAACATCACAACGTATAACCTGTGCCGCATCAATATGTTCCTGCACGACATTGAATTTGACAAATTCGACATTGCCTGTGAGGATACGCTTACCAATCCGCAGCACTGGGATGATGAACCTTTCGAGCTGATTGTATCGAATCCGCCGTACTCCATCAAGTGGGCTGGTGACGAGAATCCGCTGTTGATCAATGACCCGCGCTTTGCTCCGGCTGGTGTGCTGGCTCCGAAGAGCAAAGCGGACTTGGCGTTTATCATGCACTCGCTGGCGTGGCTGGCTTCCAATGGTACTGCGGCAATCGTCTGTTTCCCCGGCATTATGTACCGTGGCGGTGCAGAGCAGAAAATTCGCAAGTATCTGGTGGACAACAACTTCATTGACTGCATCATCCAGTTGCCGAGCAACCTGTTCTTTGGAACCAGTATTGCCACCTGCATCATGGTGCTGAAAAAGGGCAAAACGGACAATAAAGTGCTGTTCATTGACGCTTCTTCCGAGTGTGTCAAGGTGACGAACAACAACAAGCTCACGCCGGAAAACATCAATAAGATCGTGGACACCTTTGCACAGCGGGCAGAAGAAGCGCACTTCTCCCATCTGGCGGAGTATTCCGAGGTGCAGGAAAATGACTACAATCTGTCCGTTTCCACTTATGTGGAAGCCAAGGACACCCGCGAGAAGATCGACATTGTGAAGCTGAACGCTGAAATTGCGCAAATCGTAGCACGAGAAAACGAACTGCGGGCCGCCATTGACCAGATCGTAGCAGAAATCGAGGGCTGAGATGGAAAACAAAAAGAAAGATTCTGCATTGGTACGTTCTTCTGCGGCGGAATACCTGACCTTTGTTGCCTCTACAGGCGAGGACAAGGACAGCATTGAGATGCGCTACGAGGATGAAAACATCTGGCTGACGCAAAAGATGATGGCGACCCTTTACGATGTGGGGCTTCCGACCATCAATGAGCATATCAAAAAGATTTATGCTGACCATGAGCAGGACGAGGCGGCAACGATTCGGAAATTCCGAATAGTTCAAAATGAGGGTGGCCGACAGGTTACTCGCAGCGTGAACCACTATAATCTGCAAATGATTATTGCGGTCGGCTTCAAGGTGAACAACCAGCGGGCGGTGCGGTTCCGTGTCTGGGCAAATCAAATCGTGGAGCAGTACACCATCAAGGGATGGGCAATGGATGAGGAGCGCCTGAAAAACGGCGGCACAGTCCTGACCAAGAAATACTTTGAAGAGCAGTTGGAGCGCATCCGGGAAATTCGCATTTCGGAGCGCAACTTCTACCAGAAACTCACTGACATTTACGCTACTTCGCTGGATTATGACCGCAATGCACTGACCACAAAAGAGTTCTTTGCAAAGGTACAGAACAAGATGCACTATGCCGTGCATCGCCATACGGCGGCAGAACTGATCTATGAGCGTGCCGATGCCGAAAAGCCGCACATGGGGCTTCACACATGGAAGGATGCTCCCAACGGCAAAATTAAAAAGAGCGATGTTTCCGTGGCGAAAAACTATCTGACCGAAGATGAAATGAAATCCATGGAGCTGATCGTGTCGGCTTATCTCGACCTTGCCGAGAACCGTGCCCGCCGTCATATCCCCATGACCATGGAGGACTGGGCCAAGCGGCTGGACATCTATTTGCAGGCAGATGATCTGGAAGTGCTGAAGGACGCGGGTAAAATCTCGGCGCAGCTGGCAAAGATGCACGCCGAAACGGAGTTTGAAAAGTACCGTGTGGTGCAAGATAGGCTGTATCAGAGCGATTTTGATAGGTATTTGGAAGAAAGCGCGGAATAAGGGGAGTGCGATAATATGGACGAGAAAGAAAAGCTTAGAGAATTGATTGATAATCCAAAGAAACCAACGGTGAGCGAGTGGGTTTATGAAGTAGATGCTTTCTTAGAAGAAATCAATGAACCGGATACAGAGGCGTGGATACTGATAGACGGTATTAAACAGCAGGGAGACCATTTTAATAGGTGCGAAAACCTTACTGCTTTACTTCGTCAATTATATAAACGAAAGTATGAAAAAGTGGAGGCAAAACCACCTAAAAAGACTAATCAAATATTCGTGGCGATGATGTTCTCTGATGAAATGGATGGCTTCTACGACCAAGCATATAAGCCAATTTCCGAGGATTTGGGCTATACAGTAATGCGAATTGATAGAAAAGACTATACAGGTTTAATCATCGAGGAAATTGAAGCAGAGATAAAAAATTCGATTGCAGTGATTGCAGATTTGACGGGAAATCGTGGTGGTGTATATTATGAGGCTGGAATTGCAAGAGGATTGCAGCTTTGTAACCATCCACTCAAGCTGGTTTTGACCTGCCAAAAAGATTTCTTTGATAAAGAAAGTGTTCATTTCGATCTACGCGGAGATAATATCTTGATTTACCAAGATACAAATGATTTGAAGGAAAAACTGAGAAAGAGATTAGAAACTGTACTTACTAGACCGTGAGGAAACCAAAATGTCGAAATTGAATGAACTGATTCGGGAGCTTTGCCCGGATGGTGTCGAGTATAAAACATTAGGCGAGATTGCGACTGATATTTATAGAGGTGCAGGAATAACGCGTGACCAAGTAACTGCCGAGGGAACGCCGTGTGTGCGGTATGGTGAAATTTATACGACCTACGGCGTGTGGTTTGACAAATGTGTATCGCATACAGATGAATCAAAATTGGCAAGCAAAAAATATTTTGAATACGGTGATATTCTGTTTGTTATTACGGGCGAGAGTGTTGAAGATATTGCGAAGTGCTGTGCGTATGTAGGACGTGAAAAGTGCCTGGCAGGTGGAGATATTGTTGTTTTGAAACATAATCAAGACCCTAAATACTTGAGCTATGCTTTAGCGACAACAGATGCCCGTCAGCAAAAGAGCAAAGGAAAAGTTAAAAGTAAGGTTGTTCATTCAAGTGTTCCTGCCATTCGTGAGATTAAAGTGCCAGTTCCGCCGATTGAGATTCAGTGTGAAATTGTCCACATCTTAGACAATTTTACAAATCTTACAGCGGAGCTTACAGCGGAGCTTACAGCGGAGCTTACAGCCAGAAAAAAACAGTATGATTTTTATAGAGATAGACTGTTGGAACGGAAAACGACGAAGGTGAACTTTTGCACAGTAGAGAGTATCTGTGAAATTAGTAGGGGAAAGGTGATTTCAAAAGATTTTATCAAAGAAAATTATGGCGAATATCCGGTCTATTCTTCACAGACAGAAAATAATGGAGTACTTGGATGGATTTCGACATTTGACTATGATGGCGAATATCTAACATGGACTACTGATGGTGCAAATGCAGGGACTGTGTTCTATAGGAAAGGTAGATTTAATATTACAAATGTTTGTGGACTACTGAAGCCCAAAAATTCAGAGATAAATATTAGATACTTATACTTCACGCTAAAATCGGTAGCGAAAAAATATGTTGTGCAAGGAATGGGAAATCCAAAATTGATGAGCAATGTTATGGGAAAAATAAAAATTCCCGTTCCACCCCTCGATGTCCAAAACCGCATTGTTAATGTGTTGGACAATTTTGAGAAGATATGCTCCGACCTCAATATTGGTTTGCCCGCTGAAATTGAAGCCCGACAGAAGCAGTACGAGTATTACCGAGATAAGCTCTTGACATTTGCAGAAACTGGCAACACAATTTTGAGCAGAGCAGAGCAGAGCAGAGCAGAGCAGAGCAGAGCAGAGCAGAGCAGAGCACTGATTAAACTCTTGCAGTATGTGTTTGGCTATGCGGTTGTTTCTCTGCAAGATGTAGTAAAGAACAGCTGCTCTGGCGGAACACCGAAAAAAGGCGTATCAGAATATTACGAAGGTGGAAATATTCCTTGGTTGAGGACGCAAGAAGTTGTATTCCGGGATATTTACAGGACGGAGTGCTTCATTACGAAGAGCGCGGTTAAAAATTCTGCGGCAAAGTGGATTCCAGAGAACTGCGTAATAGTTGCAATTTCGGGAGCAACTGCTGGTAGATGTGCAATCAATAAAATTCCGCTGACAACAAACCAGCATTGTTTGAATCTTGAAGTTGACCCAGAAATGGCATTGTACAGATATGTGTACTATTGCATCTGTGCAAAGCAGGAAGAACTTCTTGCGAAAAAGGAGGGTGCGCGTGGAGATTTGAACTCGACTAGAATTTTGAGTTTGCAAATTGATCTTCCGGCCCTTGAAGAACAAAAACGAATTGTTTCTATCCTTGACCGCTTTGATGCTATCTGCAATGATTTGACAAGCGGTCTGCCAGCGGAAATTGAAGCAAGACAAAAGCAGTATGAGTACTATCGGGATAGGCTGTTGAGTTTTAAGGAGTTGAATTGATTGGAATACTCTGAAATGAGAGTGGATTTTCTTGGAGCAGCTAGAGTGATTGACAACTTTATTGGTGGTGTGATGGAACCATATTCATATGAAGACTACTTGCGGGATTTTGTGAATTGCTCAAGCTACTTCTTGAAAAAATCCAATGGAAAGCTGTATAGAAAACCGGATTCTGAAGCGCATGGAGAATACGACTGTGTTTCAGATGAATACAAGCTTGATTTTAAGCTTTTCGCATCTCAGTCAAGGCTGCAAGCAGCTAAAATTCTTTCACCATCAATCGAGGAAATCATACCCGGCGTTGTAAGCTTTGGACTATCGGAAAAGCATGAAGGTGTTCCGGGGTATAAACCAATCACATATAGCATTCCGTATGCAGTGTTTCGGAGCCTGAACTGGGATGAAATGATAGAGATTCGAGAGAAGAAAGAGAAGGAAGATGTGTTGGAAAAAGATGCGTCTCAAATTATAAAGAAGTTTGAAACAAAGAAAAATATAATGCTGTTTTTTCCATATAACTTCAACTTTGATTCAAATGATGATTTTGAGCAGGGAAGGAAACTTGCAATTGATGGATTGAATGCAGACTTTAAGTATCTTTTCCAATATCGAATGGACAGGTTGCCAGAGTATGATACCTATGTTTCGTTCATCTACGAAAAAGAAAATTTTGTAATAACCAAATGGACAAGAGATAAACTTGAGCTTATCGAAATGATACCAGTTTATAGGAGTACGCTGTATTGTAAATTATGGCATATAGCGGAAGGATAAATGGCAGGAGGAATTTGAAATGTCCTTTTTCAATATCGTTGCGGCTACCAATGAAGATACCGTTGTTGCCACCTATGAACCCTCCAAGGTGCGCTCTGACAGCTACCAGAGCGAGGCGGAACTGGAAAAAGAGTTTATCCGGCTGTTGTGCGAGCAGGGCTATACCTATCTGCCGCTGCATACCGAAGATGAACTGATTGCCAACCTCCGCAGCCAGTTGGAAGAGCTGAACCACTACCAGTTTTCTGATACGGAGTGGCGGCAGTTTTTCAGTGATGTGATTGCCAACCCCAACGAGCATATTCCCGAAAAGACCCGGAAGATTCAGGAAGATAATGTGCAGGTGCTGCACCGGGATGATGGCAGCTCCAAAAACATCACGCTGATCGACAAAAAGAACATCCACAACAACCGCCTGCAGGTCATCAATCAATACGAGGTAAAACAGGCAGACGGTGCACGGCATGATAACCGCTACGATGTTACGATTCTGGTCAACGGTTTTCCGCTGGTTCATGTGGAACTGAAGCGGCGCGGGGTGGCCATCCGGGAGGCATTCAACCAGATCAACCGCTACCAGCGGGATTCGTTCTGGGCGGGCTGCGGCTTGTACGAGTATGTGCAGATTTTTGTGATTTCCAATGGCACAAATACCAAGTACTACTCCAACAGCACCCGCTACAATGCCATCAAGGACGCCAAACACGGCAAGACGAAAAAGGAAAAGACCAGCAACAGCTTTGAATTTACCTCCTACTGGGCTGATGCGAACAACCGCGTGCTGACGGATCTGATCGACTTTACCCGGACATTCTTTGCAAAGCACACGATCCTGAGCGTGCTGACCCGGTATTGCATCTTTACCTCAGAAAAGATGCTGATGGTGATGCGACCGTACCAGATCACGGCAACCGAGCGGATATTGAACCGCATCGAGATCGCCAACAACTATAAAAAGTATGGCAGTATCGAGGGCGGCGGCTACATCTGGCACACCACTGGCTCCGGCAAGACGCTGACCTCCTTCAAAACGGCGCGGCTGGCATCGCAGCTGCCCTACATCGACAAGGTGCTGTTTGTGGTAGACCGCAAGGACTTGGACTACCAGACTATGAAGGAGTATGACCGTTTTGAAAAGGGCGCGGCAAACTCCAACACCAGTACCACGATTCTGAAACGCCAGTTGGAAAACCCGGAAGCCCATATCATCATTACCACCATCCAGAAGCTGGCGACTTTCATCAAGAAAAATCCTGGGCATGAAGTTTACCAGAAGCACGTTGTGATCATCTTTGACGAGTGCCACCGCAGCCAGTTCGGTGATATGCACAAGGCCATTGTCCACAATTTCAAAAAGTACCACCTGTTCGGCTTTACAGGAACGCCGATTTTTGCAGTCAATGCAGGAAGCTCCACTGATCCGCGCTATTTCACCACGGCGCAGACGTTCGGCGACCAACTGCACACCTACACTATCGTGGATGCCATCAACGACAAGAATGTGCTGCCATTCCGTGTGGACTACATCAAGACGATGGATGCAGAGCCAGACATGGACGATAAACAGGTTTGGGATATCGACCGGGAAAAGGCGTTCATGGCACCCAAGCGTATTTCGCTGGTGACCAAGTACATCCTCGACCACTTTGACCAGAAAACCTATCGGGGAGACAAATCGTATGAGTTTAATCTGCTGACGAATGTGGCAGAGGTGGCCTCTGCCCAGCGTGGTGCGGTGGAGGAAATCAAGCAAAAACAGCGCGTCAGCGGGTTTAATTCGATTTTCTGCGTGGCTTCTGTGCCGATGGCAAAGCTGTATTATCAGGAGTTCAAAAAGCAGATGGCGGCAGACCCAACCAAGCGGCTACGCATTGCTACCATTTACAGCTATGGAGCCAACGAGGCAGAAACAGACGGGATTCTGGACGAGGAAAACCCGGAGGATACCTCCAACCTTGACCAGAGCAGCCGGGATTTTCTGGACGCAGCCATTCAGGATTACAACGAGATGTTCCATACGAACTACTCCACCGATGGTGAACGGTTCCAGAACTACTACAAAGATGTATCGCTCCGCATGAAGAACAAAGAGCTTGACCTGCTGATCGTGGTCAATATGTTCCTGACCGGCTTCGATGCCACCACGCTGAACACCCTTTGGGTGGACAAGAACCTGAAGATGCACGGTCTGATTCAGGCATTCAGCCGGACGAACCGTATCTTGAACAGCATCAAGACCTTTGGCAATATCGTCTGCTTCCGTAATCTGCAAAAGCGGGTGGATGCGGCTATTTCGCTGTTTGGAGATAAAAATGCGGGCGGCATCGTTCTGCTGCGTAAATATGCGGACTACTACCACGGTTATGTGGATGAGCAGGGAAAATACCATCAGGGTTATACTGACATGATCGATGACCTGACGCAAAAATTCCCACTGACAGAGCCGCAAATCGTAGGAGAGCAGAACCAGAAGGACTTTATCGTGCTGTTTGGTGCGCTGCTGCGGATGCGGAACTTGCTATCTTCCTTTGATGATTTCAAGGGCAACGAGCTCATCTCGGAACGGGATTTACAGGACTATTTGGGCCGCTATCAGGATTTGCGGGATGAATGGCGAAACAAGAAGCACGATGAAACCAAGGAGGATATCACGGATGATGTGGTGTTCGAGGTGGAGCTGATTCGGCAGGTCGAAATCAACATTGACTACATCTTGATGCTGGTCAAAAAGTACCATGACACCCATTGCGATGATAAAGAAGTGCTCATCACGATTCGTAAGGCGATTGATGCCAGCCCGGAACTGCGTAGCAAAAAGCAACTGATTGAAACCTTTATTGCAGGTGTCAACGATGTGGATGATGTGATGGCAGAGTGGAACACCTATGTGTCCGAACAGCGGGAGAAAGAGCTTGCAAAGATCATCCAAGAGGAAACGCTGAAGGAGCCGGAGACACGCAAATATCTGGCCAATGCGTTCCGTGACGGTGAGATCAAGACCGTGGGCACTGACATTGATAAGCTGATGCCTCCTGTTTCTCGCTTTGGCGGCGGTGGCCGTTCACAGAAAAAACAGGGTGTAATCGATAAGCTGAAGAGCTTCTTTGATAAATTCTTTGGGATTGGTGGAAGTTCAATGGCAGAGGATGATAGCAAATAATATTTGATATTAGGAAAAATATCTGCTATAATATTCACAGAGATTCCGCTGGTTGTGTGATACTATCCTGATACTAAAAAATCAGCAAGCCACATCTACCACAGCAATCTCATGGAAAAGTGAACATCCAAGGATGGGTTTACTAAGCAAATTTGCTTAGTAAAGAAATAAACTTACCGAGCTCGAATAATAAGAGGTCATTACAAACAAAACTCCGAAAATAATTCGCAGATCCAACTCATCACGCCGCAGGAGGCGGGACTTCCCATTCGGGAGGCTCCGTCTCCTTTTTGTTTACCCACGGCCTACCCAGCCCATCCTATTTTTCAAAGGGGGCGGTTCGATGTCCGGGCGGCGGGTGGTGGCACTGTATGCACTGTTGGTGGGGTGCTTTGCGGCGGTGGTCTGTCGGTTGTACTGGCTCTGCTCGAATCCGGCTTATGCGGCCCGTGCGGCGGCGCAGAGCGTGGTCACGCTCCGTCTCCCGGCGCGGCGGGGGAATTTCTACGACTGTGACGGCCATCTGTTGACAGGTCTTGGCACAAAATGGGAAGCGCTCTGCGTTCCCGGCGAGGGAAACTATACGAGGCTGTTTTCCTGTACCGATGCGGCTGGACAGGCCCTGCTCTACCAGAAACGAAACGCGCTTGCTCCGTTTTTTCTTGAGGTGGAGCAGGATGTTTCAGCGCTTGGAATTTCTTGCTGGCCGGTGCCGGTTCGTTCCCCGGCGGCACCGCTGGCGGAGCATCTGATCGGGTATGTGGATGGAGACGGCAAAGGAGCGGCGGGGCTGGAAGCGGCTTTCGATGCGGCCCTTTCCGGCACCGGGGAGGGCGACACGCTGACCTGTCTTGTCAACGCGCAGGGGAAGCTGCGGGAAACGCCGGAGCAGACCCACGTCGACAGCGGGGCTGTGGGGGTGCAGTTGACCCTTTCGCGGGATGTCCAACGGGCGGCGGAAGCCGTCGCGGCCCGGATGATGACCACGGGGAGCATTGTGGTGCTGGAAACGGCCGGCGCCGAAGTGCGGGCGTGCGTCAGCGTGCCGGGGTATGCCCCGGCAGACCCGGCGGCCAGCCTGAACGCGCCGGACAGCCCCATGCTGAACCGGGCATTTCAGAGCTACGCGGTGGGGTCGGTGTTCAAGCCGGTGCTGGCCGCTGCCGCGCTGGAAGCGGGGGAGACGGGCCTTGTGTATCACTGCCCCGGCTGGTGCGAGGTGGATGGCCAGATCTTCCGCTGCGCGGGCGGGGCCGCCCACGGCGAGGTGGATCTGGCGGCTGCACTGGAAAAAAGCTGCAATGGATATTTCATCCGCTTGGGGCAGACACTAGGGGCAGAGCGGGTGCGCACGCTGGCGGAGCAGCTTGGCTTTGGGCGAACCGTGGAACTGACCGACAGCTTCCGCACCGCGGCGGGGAAGCTGCCGGAGCTGGCTGCCCTGACGTCCAGCGGGGCCTACGCAAACTTCTGCTTCGGGCAGGGGGAGCTGCTGGCGACGCCGGTACAGATCGCCGGGATGCTGAACGCCCTTGTGACCGGGATGTATCGGGAACCTCTCTTCCTAAGGAACACGCTGGACGAAACGACCGGCGAACCGTTGACGCCGTTGGCCCACAGGAGGGCGGAGCGGGTGGTCTCGGAGGAAACCGCGTCGGCCCTGCGGCTGCTGCTGGCGGGGGTGGTGGAGAACGGCACAGGGCACGAGGCGGCGTTGCCGGAAACGACGGCTGCGGGCAAGACCGGCACCGCCCAGACCGGGCAGTTCCGGGACGGCGTGGAGCTGAAAAACAACTGGTTTGCCGGGGTGTTCCCGGCAGAAAAACCGCAGTATACCATCGTGGTATTGCAGGACGCGCAGACCGTCCCGGCCCATTCCAGCGCTGCCATTTTTGCCGCATTGGCAGAGATGCTGGAAAATTTCGGCGCATGAAGCGCAGTTGCTCTTGCTTTTTGCGCCGTTGTATGCTATTATATCCTTGTATTTGTATGTAGTCTCAATGAAACTAATAATAAAAGGAGCGTTCCATCCATGTCTGCTATTGAAATCGTCGGCGGTGTCGTCCTGCTTGCCGTCTCGGTCGTTATCATCGTCCTCACCCTGATGCAGCACACCCACGGTCAGGGGCTGTCCGGTGCGATCAACGGCGGCGCATACGGCGCAAACAATGCACGCCTGACCCCTGCCGATCAGATGCTGGCCAAGGTGACCCGCGTTGCCGGCGTCGTGTTCTTTGTGGTGGCCATTCTGGCCTGTGTGTTCGCCAGCCGTCTGGCCTGAGCACTCATGCACAGCCCCGTGTAAGGCGGGGCTGTTTTTCTGCCTATTTTTTCTGATGAGAGGGAAGAGCCGCCGCCCGGTGGAGGTGGGTCGGCCGTGGAAGTTAAGGAGTAAAATTTATGTCATTACGCGATAAAGTGGAACATGCCATCCAAAATCAGCCCTGCACCGTCAAGGACCTGAAGGCCCGCTTCGGCGGCGACCGCGGGGCCGACCGCAAGGTGATGGAGGCACTGGATTCTCTGGTGCACGACGCCGTCATCTGCCAGCGTTCGGGCGTGTTCTTTACCGTGCGCTCCGGCCGTGCCGAAAAGGCACTGCTGTGTAAGGTGGTCAAGCTGGGCAAGAACTTTGCCTTCGTCATGCTGGAGGATGAGACCAGCGATATCTTCATCCCCGGCCGCTTCACCCGCGGCGCAATGCCCGGCGACGAGGTCCTTGTCGAGAAGTTTGAGCATCCCCGTGTGGAGGGCAGCGACGAGGGCGCAATCCTCGCCGTCCTCACCGAGAAAAACGACCTCGTGGGTACGGTCCGCCGGATCGAGGGCCGCCTGAAGTTCGTGCCGGACGACTGCCCGGCCATCTCCATGCAGCTGATGCGTGACTGCGAGGGCGGCGCAAAGGACGGCGACAAGGTGGCCGTGGAGATCCTGCAGCGCGGCAATCGGCAGGAAGATCACCGTGTGGGCGTTGCCATGCGGTTTGGCAGCTCGGACGAAGCAAAGCGCTGCGCCAAGGCCCTGCTCTATGCGCAGGATATCCGCAGCCGCTTCCCGGATAAGGTCCGTGAGGAAGCCAAGAAGCTGGAGAACGCTGAGGTCTCTGAAAAGGACACCGAGGGCCGCATGGATCTGCGTGCCTTGCCCATCTTTACCATCGACAGCGCCGAGACCAAGGATATCGACGATGCTATCAGCCTGACCAAGACCCCGGACGGCGGTTTTGAGCTGGGCGTGCACATCGCGGATGTTTCCAACTACGTCAAGCCCGGCACCGAACTGGACAACGAGGCTTTCAGCCGCGCTACCAGCGTCTACTATGCCGATCAGGTGGTGCCCATGCTGCCCAAGCAGCTGTCCAACGGCATCTGCAGCCTGAACGAGGGCGTGCTGCGGTTGGCCTTCTCCTGCCTGATGCGGCTGGATAAGGACGGCAACCTGACCGATTACCGCTTTGTCAAGTCCGTCATCCGCAGCCGTGTCAAGGGCGTGTACTCCGAGATCAACGCCCTGCTGGCCGGCAGTGCCGACGACGAGCTCAAGGGCAAGTACCACGAGGTTCTGGCTCAGCTGCCCGCCATGAAGGAGCTGTACGGCCACCGT
>OLHG01000774.1_pt1 | contig 21909 bp, 18 predicted proteins | sample 1605971 | NCBI WGS metagenome assembly OLHG01 (sample SAMN03283289) | human gut metagenome | biome: human-associated habitat; material: feces | host: Homo sapiens | place: Peru | collected 2012 | reverse complement strand
TTATAAATGTGTATACCATGTGCTTACACTTTTGTATACCATGTTACTCTTGACAAGTTCCTCCGTCCCGAAAAGAGTGAGATGAAATGGCAGTAAGTAAGATATGGAAAGTAACAGTCAGGCTCGACCAAGTTATCGAATATGCGACCAATCCCGAAAAGACGGCGGCAAAGAAATATACGCCGGAGCAGTATCAGGCGCTTGCCGATGTTTTGCAGTACGCAAAGGACGAGAAAAAGACCGAGCGAGAATTTTATGTGGACGGCATTAACTGTAATGCTTCAACTGCCCGTGACCAGTTTGTAACGGTCAAGGAGCAGTTCGATAAATGCGACGGTATCCAAGCCTATCACGGGTATCTGAGCTTTAAGGACGAACCGAACATCACGCCCGAACTGGCACAGCAGATCGGAACGGAATTTGCAAGGCGTGTGTGGGGCGAGAGATTTCAGGTCGTGGTGACAACCCACCTGAATACCAAGCATCTGCATTGTCACTTTGTTGTAAACTCCGTTTCTTTTGTGGACGGAAAGCGATTGCAGAATAACGAGAAGCAATGGCGGTATTTCCGTCATATTGCGGACGAGCTTTGCAGAGAGCATCAGCTTGATGTGATTGAAAACCCGAAGCGTGGCACAGGCAAAAACTATTATGCAAAGAAGCTCCACGAAGCAGGGATGCCGAACTATGTGGACTCTGCAAAAGCGGTGATTGACGAAGCGATTTCAAAGAGCAACAGTTATGCCGATTTCAAATATATTCTCCGTCAGATGGGAGCGACCTTTGACGACTCGCTCAATCACAAGTATCAGGTGCTTCGGGTAAAGGGCTATCAAAAGAACATCCGTCTTACAAGACTCGGTGACGATTATTCCATCGACCGTATCAAGGAGCGTATCTACGAAAACCGAAATCGGGTGAAGTTAGAGCCGTTCCAAAAGGGCTATTACTACCGCCCGAATCAATATGTTCTTTTGACGCGGGAGCATAAGATACGAAAGGTCGGCGGACTGTACGGACTGTATCTTCACTACTGCTATAAGCTCGGTTATTTGCCGAAGTATCAAAAACAAAATCCGGCGCGGCTTCATTACCTTCTCCGTGATGACTTGATGAAGCTGGACCAAATAACCGCACAGGTAAGGCTGCTCGGCAGAGAACATATCTCTACCACCGAGCAGCTTTTCTCATATAAGTCCAAGGTTGAGGACGAAATCAAAAGCCTTACTGCCGACAGAACACATCTCCGAAACGAAATACGAAAAGTAAATATTGATGATGATTTGCTGTCAGGCAAGAAGCAACAGATTTCAGCCTTGTCCGAAAGGCTCAAAGAACTTCGCAAAGAAGTTCGGCTCTGCGACGGTATCGCTGAGCGCTCCGGTATTATGCGGGAGAACTTAAATGCGGTGCTTGCAGACGAAGAAAAAATCAAGAACAACAGAAAGGAGAACCGTGACTATGAATACAGGCGGTGACGCAGCGGAACAGGTTGTCAGGCTTTCGCTTGAGGGCTTTGAAGTCGCTGCAAAACTAACGGGAACGGCGGCAAAGGAGCTGACCGTTCTTCTTGTTTCTGTACTCAAGCAGGAACAGAAAACCAAAGGCAAAGCACGCCTTACCAATATGCTTAAATCGGGAAAGGAACTCAAGGTCTTTTCCGTACCGAATAAAGACCTGAAGAAGTTTACCGAGCAGACAAAGAAGTACGGTGTGCTTTACTGCGTATTAAGGGACAAATACAGCAAGGACGATAACGCCCCGGTGGATATTATCGCCCGTGCGGAGGACGCTTCCAAAATTCAGCGTATCTTTGACCGCTTTGAACTCGGCAATGTTGACAAGGGTTCTATCGTGGCAAATGCGGAAAAAGCATTGCCCGGCGTGAGGAGCTTGCGAACGAAGTGCCGACCAAATCAAAAGGCGAACTGATTGTGGCGGAAGCGATGGGAAAGCCGATGCAAAAGGAAGGTCAATCCCACGAAAACCCCACGGTCGCCAAGACGGACAAAAACCCTCCGTTAAGGCAAAGCTCCGCCGAGGTCGGTGGTAAATCTGATAAGGGTATTTCCAAATCCGCCGAAGAAAAGCCGTCCGTCCGTGAAAAGCTCGAACGGTATAAGGCGCAGGCGAAAACGGAAAAGGAAGCAGACCGCACCAACCTTGAAAGGACGGGAGACAAACCCAAGTCCCAAAACCGTACCGAACAGACCACCCATAAGCAACCCAATAAAAAGAAACACAGAAATAAAAACAAAGCGAGGTAATTTACAATGACAAATAATTTCAAACCCAATAAGGGCGGCTATCAGAAGCCGCAGCTTTCCCCCGAAGAATGGAAAGAAAAGAAGCAGGCGGAAAAGGACGCCGTTTATCAGATGATTGACGATACGGCAACCGCTATCGTGCAGGACGGCGAGAAGTTCAGGGGTTTCCTTGACACTCAGGCAAGGCTTGACCGCTATTCCGCCGCAAACGCTCTGCTCACTTATAACCAGTACCCCAAAGCCACCCAGCTCAAGGATTTCAGCGGCTGGGCGGAGGAAAAGGTATCTATCAGCAAGGGTGCAAAGAGTATTTCTATTCTTGAACCCGTTGAGTACACAAAAGCGGACGGAACACCGGGCGTTTCGTACAATGTCAAAAAGGTATTCGATGTATCACAGACCAAAGGCAAACAGACTCCGGCACCTACCGTCAACCGTGATCCGCAGGCACTCGTTGCCGTGATGATTGACACCTCTCCTGTTATCGTAGAGGTAGCGCCTGAACTGCCTCATCCGCAGATGGGAGCTTTTTATGATAACGAGAAGCATACGCTTTTTGTCAAAAAGGATATTGGCGACAGCGTTGCGCTCTGCCAGTGCGTAGCGCAGGAACTCGGCCACGCACAGCTTTCTATTGACAGCGAATCTTACAGTCGCAAGGATATGGGCTTTCAGGCAATGTGCGTAGGATATATGCTCTGCAAGAAGTACGGTGTTGACACCAAGAACTTTGCTATCGAGCGTATTCCGCAGGAATGGAAGAACAAGGAGCCAAAGGAAATCCGTGCGGAGCTTTCCAAAACCCGCACGGCTATGAACGAAATTCATTCCCGTGTGTCCGAGGAAATGTACCGTCAGAAGCAGGAACGCTCCAAAGACCGTGACAGCAGATAACGGAGGGAAAAAGAAATGAGAGAACGCCAGCACTTTGTCGCTTTGGACGAATACGAACACGGCATTGTTATCGACTCCCTGAATGAGAAGCGCAACGACCTTCGCAATGAGGGCAAGTCTACCGACGCCGTTGATGAACTGATTGTTAAGGTCGGTCACGCCCCACAAAAGAGGTTCAAAGTGATAGAAAAGGAAAAACGCCGGAATGAAGCAAGATGACAGGCAGTCTGCCGTCATTCTTTCTGTACTCGGCATTATCCCCGTTGTCTGGCTTGCGCTGTTGATAGCGCCGTCCGTTAAAGGCGGCTTGCCGGAGATACTTCCGAAGCTGATGACGGTGCTGAATAACCCGTTTCAAATAGAGCTTTGTGAGGACAGCTTAAAAACTGTCCTCGTTTTGCTTTTGTGCTATGGGTTCGGTATCGGCATTTACTTTTCAACACGCAGGAATTACAGACGGCGGGAGGAACACGGCTCTGCCAAGTGGGGCAACGCCGGAGCCGTAAACAAAAAATACGCTCAGTCACCAAAGAGCGAAAACAAGCTGATGACTCAAAATGTGAGCATTGGACTGAACGCAAAGAAACACAGGAGAAACCTGAATACCCTTGTGTGCGGCGGTTCGGGCGCAGGCAAGACAAGATTTTACTGCAAGCCGAATCTGATGCAGGCTAACACTTCCTTTGTGATACTCGATCCAAAAGGCGAAATTGTCCGTGATGTCGGAAAGCTGCTGGAAGCAAAGGGGTATGAGATAAAGGTTCTTGACCTGATTTCAATGGAAAAGAGCCATTGCTACAACCCGTTTGTCTATTTACAGAACGACAACGATATTCAAAGACTTGTAACCAATCTTTTCAAGAGTACAACACCGAAGGGTTCTCAAAGCAACGATCCCTTTTGGGATACGGCAGCATCTATGCTTTTATTGGCTCTCGTTTTCTATCTGCACTATGAAGCACCGCCTGACGAACAGAACTTCGCTATGGTAATGGAAATGCTCAGAGCCGGCGCAATTGAGGACGAGGAAGAACCAAGACCTTCGCCCCTTGATAATCTCTTTTCCGAACTGGAATATGAGAACCCCGACCATATCGCACTCAAGTATTATCATTCCTACCATTCAGGCTCGGCAAAAACGCTGAAATCCATTCAGATTACTCTTGCCGCCCGTTTGGAGAAATTCAACCTTGAAAGCCTTGCTTCACTCACATCAACCGATGAGCTGGAGCTTGAAACTCTCGGTGAAAAGAAAACGGCGCTGTTTGCCCTGATACCGGATAACGACACGAGCTTTAACTTTCTCGTGTCTATCCTTTACACTCAGCTTCTTCAGCAGTTGTTTTATTCTGCCGACCATATTCACGGCGGCAGCCTGCCTATTCCCGTTCATTTCCTGATGGACGAGTTTGCGAATGTTTCTTTGCCGGACGATTTTGACAAAATCCTTTCGGTTATGCGTTCCCGTGGAGTGTCTGTCAGTATCATCTTGCAGAACTTGGCACAGCTCAAAGCGCTGTTTGAAAAGCAGTGGGAGTCAATCGTCGGCAACTGCGACGAGTTTTTATGTCTCGGCGGCAACGAGCAGTCCACCCACAAATATGTGAGCGAACTGCTTGGCAAATCCACGATTGATACCAACACCTACGGAAAGAGCGAGGGACGAAACGGCAGTTATTCAACCAACTACCAAATCAGCGGTCGTGAGCTATTAACCCCTGACGAGGTTCGTATGCTCGACAACCGTTATGCCATCCTCTTTATCCGTGGTGAGCGCCCTGTGCTTGACTTCAAATACGATATTTTGAAGCACCCCAATGTCGCTCTTACCGCAGACGGAAAAGCTGGAGTTTACAAGCACGGCGAAGTGAAGTCCGATGTGGCTACCATTGAGCTTCTGAGCTTTGATAAAACCAAGGCTCCCGAAACAGAAGTAGCAGAAACCAATTACGAACTCCTCTCAGACGAGGACTTTGAAAACGATTAAATTTTGGAGGTAAACACAATGAATATTTTTAAGAAAAACAATAAGAAGGAAACCAATAAGCTGCCTATGACCGGAAAGGTTAAAAAGGGCTTTCGTGCCTACTGTGCCGTCGTACTTTGTATGGCGTTTATCGGCTGTATGTCTATGACCGCTTTTGCGGCAAGCGGAGATCCGCTGACCGTTATCAATAATCTGTCCGACTTTATTTTCGGACTTATCCGTGCAATCGGTCTTATCCTGCTGGGATTCGGCATCGTACAGGTCGGTCTGTCCCTCAAATCTCACGATCCTTCTCAGAGAGCTAACGGTTTCCTTACCCTTGCGGGCGGCGTCATCATCACCTTTGCAAAAGAAATCCTCAATCTCATTACAGGTTAAAGCAAGGCAACGCTCAAAGGGGCATATCCGTTGATACGGGTATGCCCCAAATTTATAAAGGAGGTGCGTTAATTTGAGTGATAACTGGGTTGTGCAAAACCTCGAAAACGCCCTTGAAACTTGGAATGAGAAGCTGTCTGAAATATGGACGCTGATTTCAACAACGCCGCAGAACTTCAAAGGCGGCGGAATATGGAGCGTCATCGTAAATATTAACGGTGCGGTTCAGGCTATCGGTCTTGCCTTGCTCGTTTTGTTTTTCGTGGTCGGTATGGTGAAAACCTGCGGTTCATTTTCCAATGTAAAAAAACTGGAACACGCCTTGAAGCTCTTCATCCGCTTTGCTCTTGCCAAGGGTGCGATTACCTACGGTATGGAGCTTATGCTGGCGCTGTTTAATATCGTTCAGGGGACAATCACAACCATTATGAACGCCGCAGGCTTCGGTTCGCCGCAGCAGACAACGCTTCCTGCGGAAATGATTACGACAATCGAAAACTGCGGCTTTTTTGAGAGTATTCCGCTATGGGCAGTCACGCTCATCGGCAGTCTGTTCATTACGGTTCTCTCGTTCATTATGATTATGACCGTGTACGGTCGTTTCTTTAAGCAGTATATGTATACGGCGCTTGCCCCGATACCGCTTTCCACTTTTGCGGGAGAACCCTCGCAGAATGTGGGTAAGAGTTTTATCAAGAGCTACTGTGCGGTTTTGCTTGAGGGTGCGGTTATCGTGCTTTCCTGCGTCATCTTCTCTGTGTTTGCTTCATCACCGCCCGTTGTCGATACCAATGCGGCGGCAGTAACACAGGTGTGGGCATATATCGGAGAGCTTGTCTTTAATATGTTGGTACTCGTCGGTTCTGTTAAGATGAGCGACCGCATTATTCGGGAAATGATGGGACTGTAATGTGAACTTAGGTGTAAATGCACCTAAGTTTCAAGTGAACACTTGGGCGGATGAGGATGGAATCCTTCATCTCGGACTTTATGCGTTCCTGCCGAATGAAAGTTCTCTTGAATTGTAAACTGAATAAAACACCGAAAGATTGTCATCTGAAAAGGATGGCGATTTTTTTATACCTGAAAGGAGGTATCATTTTGGAAGTAAAAATTAACAGAGAAATCCGCAACTACACGGAAAGTATGTTTTTCGGCTTAACGCTTCGACAGTTTATTTTTTCTGTCTTAGCCTGCGGTGTTGCGGTGGGCGTATATTTTCTGCTGAAACCGTATGTTGGAACGGAAACCGTGTCGTGGATGTGCATTTTGGCAGCCGCACCCTTTGCGGCGCTGGGCTTCATTAAGTACAACGGTATGACCGCAGAAAAATTTTTGTGGGCGTGGATCAAGAGCGAATTTCTTATGCCGAAAAAGCTCGTATTCCACTCCACCAACACCTACTTGGAGCTGATGAAGCCGAGTATGGAACAGAGAAACAAGGAGGTATTGAAAACCAATGATTAAGACACTGACAAATCTTTTCAAACAGGACAAAGAGAAGTTTGTCGTACCGAAAGGCGTCCAGGATGTCATTCCGATTAGGGCAATCTATGATGACGGCATCTTTCAGGTAGGCAAGGATAAGTTCTCTAAGTCTTTTAAGCTTACGGATATAAACTATGCCGTTGCCAGCCGTGAGGACAAAGAAGCAATGTTTCTTGAATATTCCGAACTTCTTAATTCCTTTGACAGCGGCGCCACAACGAAAATCACGATCAACAACCGCAGGCTCAACAGACTGGATTTTGAGAAAACCATTCTTCTGCCGCTGAAGGGCGACGAGCTTGATGTGTACCGTGAGGAATACAACAAAATGCTGTTTGAAAAAGCAACCGGAGCTAACGCCATTGTGCAGGACAAGTATATTACCATATCCGTCAATAAGAAAAATATTGAGGAAGCGAGAAACCACTTTGCCCGTGTGGGTGCAGACCTGATTGCTCACTTCGGCAGGCTCGGAAGCAAATGCAGCGAGCTTGAAACAGATGAACGCCTGAGAGTTTTCCACGACTTTTACCGAGTCGGTGAGGAAAGCTCTTTTCATTTTGACATTAAGGAAACCCGCAGGAAAGGACACGATTTCAAGGACTATATCTGTCCCGACTCCATGGAGTTTGAAAGCGATTATTTCAAAATCGGAAATCGCTACGGCAGAGTGCTGTTCCTGCGTGAGTATGCGTCGTATATCAAGGACAGTATGGTGGCTGAACTTACAGACCTTAACCGCAATCTGATGATATCGATTGATGTTGTACCTATTCCCACCGACGAAGCGGTGCGTGAAGCGGAGAGCAGACTGCTCGGCGTGGAAACAAACATTACAAACTGGCAACGCAGGCAGAACTCTAACAATAATTTTTCCGCTACCGTTCCTTACGATATGGAGCAGCAGCGAAATGAAATGAAGGAGTTTCTTGATGACCTGACTACGAGAGATCAGCGAATGATGTTCGCCGTTATTACTTTTGTGCATACGGCGGATACCAAAGAACAGCTCGATCAGGACACCGAAGCGCTTCTGACAACCGCAAGAAAACACCTGTGTCAGTTTGGTGTGCTGAAATTTCAGCAGCTTGACGGGCTGAATACGGTTATGCCCTTCGGCACACGAAAGATTGACACCTTCCGCACCCTTACAACCGAGTCCTTGGCGGTGTTTATCCCGTTCCGTGTTCAGGACATTTACCACGAGAACGGCATCTATTACGGTCAGAATGTCATCAGCAAAAATATGATTATTGCCGACCGCAGACAGCTACTTAACGGCAACGAGTTCATTTTGGGCGTGTCGGGCGGCGGTAAATCCTTTGCGGCAAAGGGAGAGATAATCAATCAGATATTGGCTTCCGATGCCGATGTTATCATCATTGATCCTGAACGGGAGTATTCCGCACTGGTAAAGGCGCTGGGCGGCGAGATTATCAATATCTCGGCAACCTCTCCGAGCCATATCAACGCAATGGATATGAACAAGGAATACGGCGACGGAGCAAACCCTGTCATTCTCAAGTCCGAGTTTATTATGTCGCTGTGCGAACAGCTTATCGGCGGCAATAACCTCGGAGCAAAGCAGAAGTCCATTATCGACCGATGCACCGCAAGTGTTTACCGTACCTATCAGCAGAACGATTATACGGGAACTGTACCTACCTTGCAGGACTTCCATGCGGAGCTTCTGAAACAGGACGAGCCGGAAGCAAAGGAAATCGCTCTTGCTATTGAGCTGTTTACCAACGGTTCTCTTAACACCTTCGCAAAGCAGACGAATGTTGACACCAACAACCGCCTTATCTGCTACGATATTCTCAACCTCGGTAAGCAGCTTATGCCCATCGGTATGCTTGTCGTTCTTGACTCTATCCTTAACCGTATCACGCAGAACAGAGCGAAGGGCAAGAACACCTATATCTTCATTGATGAGATCTATCTGCTTTTCCAGCACGAATACAGCGCCAACTTCCTCTTTACCCTTTGGAAGCGTGTGCGTAAGTACGGTGCTTATGCGACGGGTATTACACAGAATGTGGACGACCTCTTGCAGAGCCATACGGCGAGAACGATGCTTGCCAACTCCGAGTTTATCATTATGCTCAATCAGGCTTCAACCGACAGATTGAAGCTGGCGGAGCTTCTGAATATCTCCGACCTTCAGATGTCCTATATCACCAATGTGGAAGCGGGACACGGACTTATCAAGGTCGGCAGTTCTCTCGTGCCTTTTGCTAACCAATTCCCGAAGAACACAAAACTCTATAAACTGATGACTACGAAGCCCGGAGAGAGCGCATAGCTCTCTCTTGGGCAGTATATTTGCAAAAGTTTTGTGACTTTTGCAAACCCCCTTGATTTTTCATCTGTTCTTGGGTATAATAATATCAAATCACGATTTAGTAAATCAGGATTAGATATTGACGGAGGTGCTTTTGATGTTTATCGGCAGAGAAGCGGAACTGAAATTCTTAAATGATAAATACGAAACCGAGGGCGGTCAGCTTGTGGTTCTTTACGGCAGGCGGCGTGTCGGCAAGACTGAAACCTTGCGGGAGTTTTGTAAAGGCAAACCGCATATTTTCTTTTCCTGCACACAGACTACCGACAGAGTACAGCTTCAGAAGTTCTCAAAGCAGATATTAAAGGAGGATATTCCGGCAAGGAACTATGTTACCGAATTTGCGGATTGGGAAAAAGCTATTCGCGCTATTCTTGACCTGCCTTACGGCGATAAAAAGAAGCTGCTGATCATAGATGAGTTCCCGTATATGTGCAAGGGCAACAAGAGTATTCCTTCCATTCTGCAAAATCTGTGGGATGCGGAGCTTCGGGATGCGAATGTAATGGTTGTGCTATGCGGAAGTGCAATGAGTTTTATCGAAAAAGAACTCCTTGCGGAGAAAAATCCTCTTTACGGTCGTGCAACCGGTATTTACAAGATGAAAGAAATGGGATTTTACGATGCCGTAAAATTCTTTCCCAATTACTCCGAGCGTGATAAGGTAATTGCCTATTCTGTTCTGGGCGGTATTCCTCATTATTTAAGACAATGGAATTCAAAACTGTCGGTTGGGGAAAATATCAAACGGAACATTTTGACAAAGGGATGTATTTTATACAGTGAGGTTGATTTCCTGCTTCATCAGGAGCTTCGGGAAACGCCGATTTATAACTCCATTATTGAAGCGGTGGCACTTGGCAATACAACGCTGAATAATATCAGTCAGAAGTCGCTTGTTGAAGACACTTCCAAAACAAGTGTGTATCTGAAAAATCTGATTGAACTCGGCATTGTGGAACGGGAGTTTTCTGTTGATACCAAAGTGAAGGAACAGGCAAACGGAAACCGTGGAACCTATAAGCTGACGGATAACTTCTTCCGTTTTTGGTATGCTTTTGGCTTCGCCAATTTCTCACAGCTTGAGGATGGCGATGTTGACGGTGTATATGAGTATATCGTTGAGCCTGCACTTCACGAATTTGCTTCCCTTGTTTTTGAAGATGTATGCCGTGAGTTTGTCCGTGAAATGCAAAAGAAAAATGAGCTGCCGTTCCGTTATTCCAAGATGGGACGATGGACGGGCAAGACCACGATTCGAGATAAAAATGCAGAAAACGGACTGAGGCTCGGAGAAACGGAAATCGACCTTTTGTGCATCGATCAAAAAGCAGAAAAGTATCTGGTCGGAGAATGCAAGTTCAAAAAAGAACCGTTTACTTACACGGAATATCTTAATACGCTTGCAAAGCTGACTCCGCTGAAAGAAAAAGCAGCATTTTATTATGCTCTGTTCTCGGAAAGCGGTTTTGATGAAAAAATCACAGAAGAAGCCAAGACGAACGGAACACTTCTCTATGCTCTTGAACAAATCGTTAATTGCAACTAAATATTTTAATCTATTGGAAACGCTCTCAATCTTGAGGGCGTTTTCTTTATGTAAGAAAGGATAATTTATGCACAAGAATATTTATATTTCAATAATCAGCGTATTTCTGCTTATCGCCCTTATCAGCGGAGTGATGATTATTCGCCATTTCCGGGAAGCGCACACGCAGGAAGAAATCTACGACAGTCTTATTGAGATTGTTGAGGAAAATGAAACAATCAAGACTGTCGAAGCTACGGAGGGAGAAACGGTAATGCTCCCTGAGTACGCCAAGCTCTATGAGCAGAACAGTGATATTATCGGGTGGATAAAGATCGATGATACGCAAATCAACTATCCCGTTATGCAGTCACCGCAGGAGGCGAACTTCTACCTGAAGCATGGCTTTGATAAGGAATACACCGATTACGGCTGTCCCTATGTTCAGGAAAACTGTGATGTGAATAAGCCGTCCGACAACCTGATTGTCTATGGTCATCATATGAAAAACGGCTCTATGTTTTCTGACCTTGAGAAGTTCAAGAAAAAGGACTTTTGGGAAGAACACAAGACCTTCAGCTTTAACACTCTTTATGAAAAGCAGACCTATGAAGTTATCGCCGTTTTCAAGACAACGGTGTATACCGGTTCGGAGAATGAGTTTAAGTATTATCAATTTGTTGAAGCAGAAACGCCAGAGCAGTTTGCTGAATATATTGCAAGAGTCAAAGAAAAGGCACTCTATGATACGGGTGTATCTGCCGAGTACGGCGACAAGCTCATTACGCTTTCAACTTGCGAATACTCCAACACTAACGGGCGGCTTGTTTTGGTTGCAAAGAAAGTTACAGAAAGTGGTGGTATAAATGCTCCCTCAAATAACGGGGCGGCAGAGATATAAGGCTAACGCTTTGATAAAGCGGCTGTGTGCAAATTATGACGATGGGAGCTGTCTGCTCCTTGATGACGGAGAACCCTGCGTTTGCGTTCAGTCGATTTCCTACTCTCTGCTTTGCAAATACTTCCGCAATGCGGTATTGCCCGCAGAGCCAAAGTTAGAAGCAGAGATACTATTGTCGGGAGTAAAAACCGTTTGTGAAAGGTGTGGGGTTCCCATTGAAAAGCACAGCAACAGACAGAAATACTGCCCTGACTGTGCGAAGTTAATGTATCTGAAAAACAAGGCGAAATACCAAAGGAAAAAGAGGTCGGACGTGGAAAATTAGACCTCTGAAAACCCTTGTATTAAGCCACTTTTTTAATGCAAAGGTCAAGTGGTTAAGGTGTTTATACCTTTTTCTCTTGTTTTGCGTTCTATTATTCCACGAAGGGAGGTTTATATTATGGCTGATATTAAAACAAGAGATGCGGTCAAGGGTACGATTAAGACCATTGACAAAGCTGCCGTAGCCGGACAGCGAATGAAGCAGGCGTATATCTCTACCAAAGAGAGAGCCGAACACAGTGCCTCTTATGCCGAAAACTCCGCAGATGAATACGCTTCGGATAAGTTTGAGCGTGGAGTTGATACCGTCATTCACGAAGGCGCACATCAATTTGACAAGGCCGGACGAAGGGGCGTAGAAACCACAAAAGAGAATATCCGCAAGGCAAAGGACGGTATCGAGAATTTCAAAACTAAGCGAGCTGAAAAGGCATTGCAGAAGCAGTCGCAGAATATCGGCGGCAAGACGGTGAAAACGGCTGAGAAATCAGCGGAGAAAACCGTGAAGCAGTCCGCCCGTTCAGCCGGAAAGAAAACGATTAAAACCGTCGGCAAAGGCACTGCAAAGACTGCCTCCAAATCTGTCAAGACTGCCGAGAAAACGGCAAAGACCGCTATCGAGACTTCACAGCAAGCGGCAAAGGCTGCACAGAAAACCGCAAAGGCAAGTGCAAAAGCGGCGCAAAAAGCCGCCCAAGCCACAAAAGCTACGGTTGCCGCAGTCAAGGCGATTATCGCCGGAATCAAAGCGCTCGTCGCTGCCATCGCCGCAGGCGGTTGGGTTGCCGTTGTGATTATCATTGTCATTTGTCTTGTGGCTCTTATCCTTTGCTCGGTATTCGGTATCTTCTTTTCGGGCGAGGACTCAGGAACTGGACAGTCTATGCAGACCGCTGTTCAGGAAATCAATACCGAGTATGACAACAAGCTGATGGAGATGCGAAGCAGCAACACCTACGATGTGCTTGAAATGAGTGGCAGTCGTGCGGTTTGGAAAGAGGTGCTTGCGGTGTATTCCGTGAAGGTCAACACCGATCCTAACAATCCGCAGGAGGTCGCCACAATGGACGATAGCAAAAAGCAGCTTCTAAAAGATATATTTTGGGAGATGAACAGCATATCGTCCCGGACGGAGAGCAAGTCTGAAACGGTTCTAACCGAAACGGATGACGGTAACGGAAATATCGTACAGATCGAAAGCACCGTTACAAGAACCTACTTATATATAACCGTATCGCATAAGACGGTGGACGAAATGGCGGAGCAATACGGCTTTAATCAGGAGCAAAAAGACTACCTGACCGAGCTTCTGCAAGATAAGAACAATTCGCTATGGTCATCCGTACTCTATGGCATTACCGCAAGCGACGATCAGATTGTAACCGTTGCGTTGTCGCAGATCGGCAATGTGGGCGGTGCGCCGTACTGGTCTTGGTACGGCTTCGATTCCCGTGTTGAGTGGTGCGCCTGTTTCGTTTCTTGGTGTGCTAACGAGTGTGGGTATATTGAAACGGGAGTTATCCCGAAGTTTGCGGGCTGTGTGAACGGTGTCCAATGGTTCAAAGACCGTGGGCAATGGCTGGACGGCTCTGCCGAGCCTGTTCCCAGTATGATTATTTTCTTCGATTGGTACAACAAGGGTTCGTCAGGTCCGCAGGACGGACTTTCCGACCATGTGGGCATCGTTCAAAAGGTCGAGAACGGAATAATCTATACCGTCGAGGGCAACTCCGGCGATAGTTGCAGACAAAATCAATATCCCGTCGGGTATTATGAAGTGCTTGGCTTTGGAGTTTTATGTCTTTAATTTAAGATATATTAATTGATAAATGAAAGAAAGCCTACAAATAAAAACTAACGGCCTACAAAAGTGCACTGCACATGAAAATGTCGTCTGAGCGTAACTGCCCAGGCGACCTGTTTTTTATTAATGAAAAATATCGCCTCTTCGCACTTTTTTGTGTGTTTTCGCAATTTGTGTTGTTATTTCGACAGGAATATGGTATACTGTATTTTGTTAGATTACAATTGTGCTCTTGTGCGGAAAGGAAATTAATTTATGGCTGTATCTTATAACAAATTATGGCACATGCTACTTGACAGGAAAATGAAAAAGAAGGAATTCCAAGAAGCGGCAAAGCTAACACAACATGCTATGAGAAAGCTGAGCAAAGATGAATCAGTAACAACCGATACACTTGCTAAAATTTGCAGATATCTAGATTGCTCGGTTGACGATATTATGGAAGTGTTGCCGGAAGAGAAAGAAAAATAAACGAATCACCAAAACGAAATGAGGTAATGAAAATGGGTGGAATCACACAAGCCATTAAAATAGCGGAAAGAGATTTCAGAAAAAAGCTATATTTTAAAGAGGATATAGAAAAATTGATTTTTGACCTAGAAAATTGTATTAAAGACAAAAAAACAGATACTGAGCAAACTGTGAGAATGAAAATTCTCAGAATGTTTGCTTCTTATGGTATTGAACTCGAAAAGAACTTAACTCCAGCACAGTATCGCGAGCAATTGGAGCTACATTACATTCAATCTATAAAAAAATTTCCTGAAATGTGTTGGAACGAAATGATGAAGTTCAACTTGGCGTACAGGACACCTAAGGAATATATGGAAAGGCTTGTTAATGAATTAGTTTCTCCGGAATACAATTTGCCTGATTCTCCGATTCGTGTAAAAATTCTTAAGCAATTTCTTGGGAAATTAGACTGTTTAAAAGGTACGAGTTTCCAAAACGAAAAATTGATCAATATTATTGAAAATGACTATGACGGTCTTATTAACAATATTGGTGACGAAATATTTGAAAATTATTTAACTGCGATTCAACCCTGCAAATATTTAAAAGTTTTACTTGATGTGTACGGTGACATTCTTTATCAGAATGATGAAAAAGACGATGGTTTAATGTCATTGGTTTTAATGTATGATGATTCCGTCAAAGGCAAAACAGCAAAACAATTATTGCAGTTTATTCGGTCTAATAACCCGAAAGTAAAAACAAATGCCGCCAGAAAAGAAATCGACACTTTTAACATAGCGGATTTTGATAAATTATTGGTTGCACAAATTAAGACTTATTTAGATGGGGTTAGAATTTCCTATAAGGAAAAATATGATCGAGACTTTGAAAATATAAAATTACTTGAGCAGGAAATACACATTCAACAGTTTACGGTAGTAATGCAATTTGTTTCTGACCATAAATTATGTGAACATCTCAAAACAAAACGGTTTGTCGCTCTTGTAAAATCGACTATGGGCACAGAGGTAGAAGTGGATGACATAGATAGCAGTTTGATTGAAGCAATAATGACTTTCCCGCTTTCTGCTAAGGCAAAAGAAAAATTTAATCATTATTTAATCAAGCAAATTGCGAAAATTTTTAACAAAGAAGATAATACACTTAAAAGTGAATATAGCTCATTTATTGCAACTTTAAATGAAATCGAAAACAAATGCAATCGAGTTCAATATGACGCGATAGAGCGATTCATAAGAAAAAGAGGTCTATATGAACAGCTCTTAACAAGCAAAATAAAGAATATAATATTAAATCAACGGGAAAACGATTTAGATGCAACGCCTTCTCATAAAGAACTGATGGATCATTTGACATTGGTAATAAATGAGAACCCTGATATTTTGAAGAAAGTTCTTCCGTTGCTAATTGAGAGAATAGAGGAATTTAAAAAAGAGGCAAACAAAATGTTTGATAAAGGCGTGGACAACGCAAAAGATAATAAATCGGGTCCGAGAATCTTGAAAGTATCAAATGATTTAGCCGAAGGCAAATATAAGCACAGCTCTGAAATGAAGGAAATCTTATATTTGTTCGCATTTGCTTTTGATATGTCTATAAGTTTTGATAATGATAAAGAAAGAACTCTTCGAGATGTGAGAAAGAGTTTATTTGAAGATTATTATTGTGATAATATTATTAGATATGTTAATGACTACCAAAAAAATGGTGTGTATGAAGAACCTACGGGTATTACGATTCAGTTTAAGAATTTTGTTGAAATCGTCTATTTGTACTGGCTGAATAAAGACAGCAAAATGTATTCTCCCGTTGAAAAATATCTTGCTGCAAATGCAATGATTAAGCAAGTAGTTTCCAAGATTAAATCTGCAGAGAGATATATTGAGAAATCAACTGTGCAGACAGGAAAGAAGTATTTTAAGGCAAAAAAACTTGCAGAGAAAAAAGCATTGGGTACTTATGCTTATAGAAACTTTGTTAGAACAGATAGCGAATACGGAGATAAAACTTTAAAAATCGACAATTTTTTAAATTTGCCTGAAGATGATTTCTTGAAAATAATTCTTGATAAATTTGATGTCGATACGGCAATAAAATACACAACAGCAGCAGCTTTCGATAATGAAAATCATCAAACAACAGCTGAAGAAAAAATTAAGGAATTAATCACTGGACTTACAGCAAAAGCCACACATACTTCTGGTTTGGTTTCTAATTTTTATCCGATTGAATTTTATAAGTCGGTTTTTGATGAAACGGTTATTGATAAAGAGTACGACGAAGACTCACACACAAAACTTTTTGCTCTTGTGAAAAAGATAAACGAGCTGATGTTGAGCACTATTTTTAATCGTGTGACAATTACAAAAAAAGGAAATGATGGGAAGTTGCAAAAAATAACTTGTCGTATAACAGGAAAGGATTATGACAAGACATTTAAGACCAACACTGACACAAAAAAAATCGTAATCGAGCATTTTCCAGCTGGCGATTATACTATTACGGAAATAACAAATGAGATAGAGACAGATCATTCGAAATCAATTAATATCAAGTGTCTAGCTAATCAAAATATTAAAATAAATATTTTCGATGAACAAATTGAATGCGATTGTGAAGATGAAATTACTCGGACAAGGTATATGCTATTGTATTACTACGACTTTGTTCAAAGCCGAATGGGGACATCTTATGCTGAAACTTTTGATGATTTTTATGATGAATATTGCGAATCTTTGAATATTGACTTAGAAGATTGCTCGTATCAACTTTTTTCTGAGAAGAACCTTATCGATATGATGTTGCTTTACTCTGCATTTATAACATTAAGAACAGAAGACAACTAACCCCCTTCTTGTTTGCGTTTTTATAAATGATATTATTGTTATGCAAACAAGAACTGTCGTAAAAACGAAAGGAGAATTATTCAACGATGGATTCTAGAGCTTTTATGAGAAAAGGCGAAAAAATAACACTATGCGAAGAGATTTCAGGAAATAAAAAAACATTTTCAATTATATCTAAAGACGGGGCAGGTTCATCATCTGTATCCTACATTGCAACCTGTGGAAGAAAAACGGGGCGATTGAAGGAGTTTTATCCTTGCGATCACAACAATGGTGAATTATTCGCAATTATCCGTAAAAAAGATAACCAACTTTTTTGTTCCAATCAAAACCAAGAGGCAACAAAAACTTACGCTGCTATGATGGATGAATACATAGAGTCCTATCATATTCTTGAAGATGCAAAAAAAGAAGCTGAAAAAGGAAACAATTCGTTTAGTACATTTATTCCAAGTTTTGAGATTTTCAGAGGTTGTGACGAAAACGGCAACGTAGGCGGAAGTGCGTATATTTGGACTATTGATAATACCGGAGATTTTGAAACGTTTGATAAGTATTTAGAAAAGGTCCACAAACACCCTTCCCGCAACCCAGCCAAGGCTCTTTTTGTAATTCTTAAAACTTTATATAACTTAACAGAGTGCGTAAAAACATTGCATACTGCCGGATTGATTCATAGTGACATTAAACCTGAAAATTTTGGATTTTCAATTAGAGATGGACGTTATTTGACTGAACAGGTTCAACTTTTCGATGTGAATTCCATTTATTCTGTTTATACAAACTTTCCCACCTTTACAGGGACTGCGGGATTTTGTGCACCGGAGGTATTCAAAGGGAAAATCACCAATCAGTCTGATTTGTACTCAATTGGTGCAGTATTGTTTAATGCAATTGCATTAGACGATGATATTAAAGATAGTTTGTATTCAGATGAATTTTACGCGAATATTGATGAAATCGTTGCAAACTCTAAATTGCTTAATGCAAGTCCTATTACAGCAAGTGTAAGATTTCAGGCTAAAATATCCGGAATTCTAAAAAAGTGCTTAGCTAAAGAACTGAGAAAAAGAATTGACAATTGTGACGAACTCAAAAAAGATTTGCAAAGTGCATGTGCGTTGCTTATTCCGGCCCAATATAACGATGTTCTTGATCTTGGGAGCGAGCTAAAGATAATTGATAAAGAATTGGAACAATTTAATGAAGCCGATTCGACATTTGCTTTCCAAAGTTTGATTTTTAACCATCCTCTTTACGAAAATGCAGACGATACCATCAAAATTCTTATTGCAGGCTTTGGTGTATATGGACAGCAGTTCCTAGATATTTGTTTGCAGGCTGGACAAATCAAGGAAAAAAATTTAGAGGTTGCAGTTATAACACAAGATAAGGAGGCTTACAAAAAGGAATATTTGGATCAACGGCCTGCCCTTATCGATTTCTTCGAGATAGATGGTGAAGGAGACACAAGTAGTACTAATTATGGAAAAATCACCTTTATCACACCGGAAGAAGTTTTTGACGATCCAGAAACATCTGCAAGGTTCGCAAACGGATTTAGTAGAGGCACCAGCAGAGCTGATTTGCAGTACAACAAGGCACTTGCTCAAGAATTAATGCTTACTAAATGTGAATCAAACTATGTATTCGTAGCTTTAGGCGAAGAGCAATTGAACTTATCAGTGGCAAAGGCTTGCGCTGAAGTGGTATCTAGCTTTGCTGAATTAAAATGTGCGGTAGCATGTGTTTGTAATGACAATAAAAAGCACAAAGGAATTTTAACAGTTAATGTAACAGCGAAGGCAAGCGAAAACAAAAGCTACGAGGAGACTGAGCGAATGGCATTTAATGCCCATCTCTCTTGGAATAGCCCGTTAAAGTTAAATATCAATCTGAGAAAAGCTAAACGCGAGTTTTCGGATAAATATAATCACGATGCGTCAGTTGCGTGTGTACTGGCAATAAAGAATTCTCTTTATTCATGCGGAATAGCATTAGATGATTTGTCAGAAGAGTCGATTGCAAAAGCAGCAAGTGAATATAGCGCATTTATTAAAAGCAACAAAGATATCTTTGCCGAACTGGTTTATGTAGAACACAAACGGTGGGTTGTTGATAAAATTACAAACGGTTGGACATTTAGAAGTAATCTTACCGACTGTTTGTATGGTCCTATCAACGATAAGAAGAAAAAGCAGCATCCTTGTATTGTGAAAAGCAAAGTTGATTTCAATTTGGAAAAATATTATAAAAATGCCTCGACTGGCAAGTGGTACAAAACCAAGTGGAACGAACACTGCGATGATGATAGCTTACTCGACGAATTGGATACAATATCTATTAAACTTCATAGATTGTTCTTTGAAGCGGCAAAGGAGGTAAAAAGCACATATTCTCTTAACGGAGAAGAGGTTAATAGAATTCAGTGGTTAATCAATGAACATAAAGATTCTGTAATTGCCTTTAATGAATGGATGTTATGTCTAAAACGTATTTGGGATATGGATGAAGCTCAGGCAAAATTCTATGATGGATATAGAGATACCTTTTTGGAAACACTCTCTTCACTTTCAAAGTCAGAACGTGAAGATGTCATTAGGTATGTGAAAATCATTGATTCCAAAGTCACTCCAATTATTTTTGCATATAGAATGAGAGATTATAAGGCATCCGATAAGGATTTAATAAATGCAATTCCGTTTATACTCACTAATCGAGAAAACAGAAAAGTGTTTATTCCTTTGATGTGTGGTGACAATACAGAAAGATTCAACAATGTAGCCTCAGCAACATTGATTAATCCGGATACTATTACATATGGTGTTTACTTGAGAACTCATGATAATATAAAAGAATTTCTTGAAATAACAAATCATATTCTATCTTATATGGATAAAAAGGAAATCAAATCCAAATTAAAGTTCGCTTTGATTTATAGTGATAATGATAAGAAGATTAAACAATCCATGGCTGAATTGATTGAAAAACTCAAGAAGATGGATTCGCGAATCAAACAAGTATTTAACCTTCCTGTACTAAACGAGGCCGATATCGCAACAACATTGTCCTCTCAAATAGTCGCTGATGCATATGAAAATAACTCAGCTTACTTGTCTGCATTATTGGTTGGAGCCGGATTTTTCGCAAATAAACCTACGTATAGTTTTGATTCGTTCAATAAGAAATTTACTGTCTCAAATGGCTGCGAATGGCTCAACTATATAAAGAGTGGTCAATTTATCACTATTCCAGATATGTTGTCCTTTAAGAGTTCTACAGGTGTTATGGAAGCATTACCTGAGTATGCTGAATATAAAGAACTTTGGAAACTTTATAAAGGTACTAGCTATGCTTGGAAAGATATGTGCAAAGTGCTCGAGAAGTTTGCAGACAGTAATGATTTGATTTCTAGTTTTAATATTCAAACCGACTTCACTAATGCAAAGACATTGGAATTTGTAATTCCAAATGAGTTGAGAGACAGTTATAATTACATAATTTCCTACCTCAGGGATATTGTTCTTGCGATCGGAGAAGCGTCACGTGTGGAGTATAAATCGATTGAATCGTGCAAGGTATCGATTGTTGTTGGTCAAAACAACATTGATGCAGCCAAGAAACTGTTTGCAAATCCCTATATGCTTATGAACCGAAGAGACATATCGATACGAACGAAGCCTAAAAAGGCGGAGATATTACTGAATAGTCTCGTTGTTAATGAGCTGAAGATGGATGATTATCCTGAGTATTCAGATAAAAAGAAAAGAATTGGAGAAATTTTCCTAACACTTCAAAAAGAAGGATATATCTATAATTTGAAAAATGTGGATAACCAAGTATTTTCTTTTGTTTATTCCACAAGACAAGCAAAGCAGTTAATGACAAACGCAGGAAGAATTTTAGAAATATATGTTTATCACAAACTTCAAGAGTCAGGCTTTGATGATGTGGTAAGTGGGTATGAAATCAATTGGGGTGACACAGATATAAAATCAGAGTTTGATTGCATTGTTACCTCTGGTTTCAAATGTGCAATGATAGAATGTAAGGCGCAGGATAAAATTTCTCAAGATTACTACTACAAACTTTCTTGCTTAGCTAAGCAGTTTGGCATTAATGCAATACCTGTCTTAATTGCTGATACTCACGAAAGAGAGGATTGGGATAATAGTACCAACGAAATGCAGCGCGAACGTGGAAAAATGATGGGCGTTGTTACAGTATACGATCGTGACGACATCAGTAATATTGATATGACGCTTAGACGAATATTAAACGGTAAATACTAATTATAAACTCATCCGACCATTCTAAAATGCTTGGATGGTCGGATGAAAACACTATACTCATTTTGAAAGGATACATTATGTATACACCTAAACCAATTGATACAAAAGATATTAAACTTCCGGAAGAGTTGCTTGCGCTTACTGAAAAAATCGCTGAGAATGTTCATGACGTATGGGCACAGGGCCGAATCTCCGAGGGATGGACATATGGCGAAACTAAGGATCCTGAGAAGAAAACCACGCCGCTCCTTGTCCCTTATGAAAAATTGGCTGACAGTGAGAAAGATTATGATCGCAATACTGCGTTAGAAACACTGAAGTTGATTGTCAAACTAGGTTATTCAATCAAAAAAGCAGAATAACTGTCAAGAGTAACATG
>OLHG01000771.1_pt1 | contig 21938 bp, 19 predicted proteins | sample 1605971 | NCBI WGS metagenome assembly OLHG01 (sample SAMN03283289) | human gut metagenome | biome: human-associated habitat; material: feces | host: Homo sapiens | place: Peru | collected 2012 | reverse complement strand
AAAATAGTATGGAATTTTGAAAGTTAAATAAATTGTATTTAAACAATGCACCAACCGGAGCATTAGATTCAAAAACAAGCATTCAAATAATGGAAATACTAAAAAAAATATCTAAAAATAAATTAATAATAATGGTAACACATAATCCAGAACTTGCTGAAAAATATTCTTCAAGAATTATTAAATTATTAGATGGTAACATAATATCAGATTCTAATCCGTATAAACATAAAGAACAAGAAGAACAAAAATTTGTAACTAAAGGTAAAAAATCAATGTCATTACTAACTGCCTTATCATTAAGTTTAAATAATTTAATGACAAAGAAAGGAAGAACTTTCCTAACTGCTTTCGCAGGTTCAATAGGAATAATAGGAATAGCATTAATCTTATCCTTGTCTTCTGGAGTTCAAAACTATATAGATTCCATCGAAGAAGACACACTTAGTACCTATCCAATATCAATATACGAACAAACTGTAGATATGTCTAGTTTAATGATATCAATGATGGGAATGAATGAAAAAAAAGACCACGACTTTGATAAAATATATTCTAATAACATTATGAATAATATCATCGAAACAATGTCAAATCAAATTCAAAAAAATGACTTACACGAATTTAAAAATTACCTAGAAAAATCTAATATAACTAACTATACTAACGATATAAAATATGGATATAATATAACATTAAATATCTATAATAGTGATTATAGCAATGGTATAATAAAATCATATCCAAACGAAATATTTGATAATATTGGTATAAGCGAAATGATGGGTAAAAATACAATGGGAGTAGATAGCAGTACCACAACACAAACCGAAGTATTCGAACAACTAATAGATAATGAAAAATTACTAAAAGACCAATATACCTTACTATCAGGTACTTATCCAAAAGAATATAATGAAGTAGTATTAATTGTTGATGAAAATAACGAAATAAGTGATTACACATTATATTCACTTGGTGTATTAGATACTAAACCATTAAAAGAAACATTACAAAAAATATTATCAGGTCAAGAATCAGAATTTACTTCCATTGATACAAACTATAATTATAACGAATTATTAGATATAAAATTCAAATTAGTTTTATCAACAGATTATTATCAAAAAAATGGTAACATCTATATAGATAAATCAACTGATGAAGACTATGTAAAAAACTTAATAGATAATGGAGTAGAATTAAAAATAACAGGAATAATTAAACCAAACGAAGAAAGAATATCTTCAAGTAATTATGGTAGAGTAGGATATACTAAAAAATTATTAGATTATGCCATAAATAAAACCTTGGAAACAGATATTGCCAAAGAACAATTGGCAAATAAAGATATCAATATTTTAACAGGTTTAGAATTTAATAATGATTTTGATATCAATAACTTAACACCAGAACAAAAATATTACCTACAAACATTATCTCAAGAACAACTATTAAGTTTAATATCAAGTATGGAAAATAATAACTATGATTCAGTAATTAAAACACTAGGCATAGTAGATAAAGAATATCCAAGTAGCATAAATATCTATCCAAAAGATTTCGATTCCAAAGAACAAATAGAAACCCTAATCGAAAACTATAACAAAGAAAAAACAGACAATAATGAATTAGATAAAGTAATTAACTACACAGATATCGTTGGATTAATGATGAATTCTGTAACATCAGTAGTTAACGTTATCAGTTATGTCTTAATAGCATTCGTTGCTATCTCTCTAGTAGTATCTTCTATAATGATAGGAATAATAACTTATATAAGTGTCCTAGAAAGAACCAAAGAAATAGGAATATTAAGAGCAATCGGAGCAAGTAAAAAAGACGTATCTAGAGTATTTAATGCCGAAACAATGATAATTGGATTAACTTCCGGAGTTTTAGGAATACTAGTAACATTAATATTAAATATCTTTATAAATATTATAATCAAACACCTAGTAGGCATAAACGTTGCATCACTTCCATTACTTGGAGCAATTATTCTAGTAGTAATAAGCGTTTGCTTAACCCTAATCGCTGGATTAATACCAAGTAAAGTAGCAAGCAAAAAAGACCCAGTCGAAGCATTAAGAACTGAATAAAAAAGTAACTTTATAGTTATTTTTTTTTTAATACTAACATATTCTTAATTATGAAAACAATAACTCTATTTATCAAAGGAATAATAATTGGTATAGGTAAAATAATTCCTGGTGTAAGTGGTGCAGTCCTAGCAATAATATTAAAAGTCTATGACGAAGGACTAAATAGTATCATTAACTTTTTTAAAAATCCTAAACAAAATATCTTATTTCTAACCAAAATAGGTCTAGGAATACTTGTAGGAATAATATTATTTAGTAACATAATTAATTATACCTTAACTAATTATTATGTAATAACTATGCTATTTTTTATCGGATTAATAATCGGAGGAATACCAAGTATCTTAAAAGAAGTATATAAAAAAGACTATATCTATTCCTTAATTACTATCATATTGTTTACCATAATATCAATAACTAACATAAATAATAACTATCTAATAACAAATACCTATAAAGATTACCTAGTATTCTTTCTTGGAGGAATAACCGAAGCATTAGGAACAGTAATACCAGGATTATCTTCGACTGCCTTATTATTAATACTAGGAATATATAACACCCTAATAACAAAAATAAGTAATATTTCTAAACTAATAATAGACTTAAAAATACTATTACCATTTACTATAGGATTAATACTTGGACTAATACTTATCTCTAAATTAATAATATATCTATTAAATAAACATAAAAAAAAGACCTATAGTATAATTATAGGACTATTAATATCAAGTATCATAACATTAATAATAAAAACATTTATAATAACTCCTTCCTTAATAGAATTACTAATTGGATTATTATTAATGATAATAGGAATAATTATCTCTAATATACTAGGATAATTATTTTTTAACTTTCTTAAAAAATTCAATTTTAGGAAATGCATTAAATACTCTCTTATGAAAATATTTACCCTTAAGTTTAGAATTAATTAAATTTCTAATTTCCGTTGTAGCATCAACATCAAAACTATTAATCTTATCTCTAATATTAAATGTTATAACAAATGATATAACAGAGTCAGTAACAAATATAACTAAACAAATAATACTAATAATAATTAATAAAGTATGATTTATCTTTTCTAATCCTCCCATAATTACAGGATTAATAAAATAAACAAGCAATATACTAAGAATACCAAATAATATACTATTTAATAAACAAACCCTACCATTAATATTAAATTTATAATTTGAATAATCCCACCATCTAGCATTAAATAACTTTTCCATTATAAAACTAACAGCATATTCCATAATACTACATACTACAATAGCAAGTAAAAACACTGTCAAAGGATTATCCTTATATTGTGTTAAATATAAAACCATAATAACGGCACTAAAACCATAAATAGGAATATAAGGACCAATTAAAAATCCACGATTAACTAATTTCTTATCTCCAATATAAACATAAGTTACTTCGACAATAAATCCAATAACTGCATATACAAAAAATAATAAAAAGTAAAATAAAAAATTATACATATCATCACCAAGAAAATTATATCATATTTAACATTCATACACAATAATTATGTCAAAATTATGTCAAATAATAGAGAAAAAAATTATATTATGCTATACTTAATTTAAGGAGGATAGAAATGACAAAAGGAGACCAATATACAAAAGAAACATTCGAAAGAATATTAAACGAAGGGTGTTGGGATAAAAATCCAAGACCACATTATAAAGATGGAACACCAGCACATACAATAAGTGTAAATCATATTTTTCACACTTACGATTTAACAAAAGGAGAAACACCACTTATAACATTAAGACCAATTGCTATTAAAAGTGCTATTGGAGAAATACTTTGGATTTATCAAGATGCATCAAATAATCTAGATTTATTAAGAGATAAATATGGCATTACTTGGTGGGATGAATGGGATATCGGAGATAGAACTATCGGTTCAGCATACGGAGAAACAATAAGAGAATATGACTTAACAAACAAAATACTTCTAGAAGGAATAAAAAATAATCCAGATGGACGAAGACATATCTTAAGTTTATGGCAATATTCCCAATTTGAAAAACCACACGGATTACCACCTTGTGCCTTTGAAACACATTGGAACGTAAGACACGGTAACGATGGAATAGACTATCTAGATATGAAACTAATACAAAGGTCAAGTGATTTTGGTACTGCTGGATGCATTAACCAAGTACAATATCTAGTATTATTATTAATGGTTGCTAGACATCACGGTTACACACCTGGAAGATTTACTTGGGACGCTACTAACGTTCAAATATATGATAGACATATCGAAAATGCTAAAGAAATGTTAAGAAGAGAACCAATTGACTGTAACCCAAAAATAATCTTAAATCCAGAAAAAACAAACTTTTATGATTTCACACCAGACGATATCAAAATAAAAGGATATCCAAGAAAATTAATCAAAGAAAAAAATCCCCAATTATCTTGGGAAATAGCAATTTAGGTGAAAATATGGATATAAAAATAATCGCCGCAATCGGTCAAAATAACGAACTAGGAAAAAATAACAAATTACTTTGGAGATTACCAAAAGATATGAAATTCTTCAAAGAAATGACTATGGGCAAATATGTTGTTATGGGAAGAAAAACCTTTGAATCATTACCCAAAAGCTTACCAGGAAGAACAATGATAGTTATAAGTTCTCAAAATCTAGAAAAATATAGTGATGTAATTAGTTCCAAAAGTGTTTTTGATGTCGTTGGAACATTTTCAAAAGAAGGTAACAATATTGAAGATACAGAACTATTTGTAATTGGGGGAGCAAGTATTTATAAACAATTTATGCCATTTACTGATACTATGTATCTAACCGAAGTTAATGCAACAGATAAAAATGCTGATGCTTACTTTCCAACATTTAATAAAGATGAATGGTATATCCAAGAACTAGAAAGCGGAATAGATAATAATATTGAATACGTAAGAAATAAATATGTCAGAAAGAAAGTGAAATAATGATAGGAAAATTAATAGTTGTCGAAGGAACAGACTGTTCTGGAAAAGAAACACAAACAAGAAAATTAATTGAAAGATTAAATAACGAAAATATTCCTACCCAAAGATTATCATATCCAATGTATGATACCCCAACAGGAAGAATAATTGGTGCTTGCTATTTAGGAAAAGACTATCTATGCCAAGAATATTTTAAAGAAAATAAACCTTGGTTTGAAGATGCTTCAAAAGTTGACCCATATACAGCATCACTTTATTATGCTGCCGATAGAAAATATAATAATTATTTAATCGAAGAATTACTAAACAAAGGAACTAATGTCATATTAGATAGATATGTTGATTCTAATCTAGCACATCAAGGAGGAAAATATACTAACGAAGAAGAACAATTAAAATTCTTTAATGATATTGAATATTTAGAATATAACATCAATAAAATAAAAAAACCAGATATGACCATATTCCTATATATGCCTTACGATTATGCCCTAGAATTAAAAAAACACCGTAACGAATTACCTGATGCTCACGAAAAATCTAAAGAACACTTACTTAATGCCGAAAAAACATATCTTCGATTAGCACAATTACATGATTATAATACCATTAATTGTGTCAAAGATAACACCATAAGAAGTATCGAAGATATCAACGAAGAAGTATATCAAAAAGTAAAAAAATTAATCAAATAACTAGTAGTCTTTTAATAATAAAGGAGATTTATGAATAAAATAGAAATAAAAAGAATAATTATAACAGTATTATTTGCCGTAGTATTATTTTACTTCTGGTTACCTGCAATTAATCTAACAAGTCCAGAATTTTATATTTACATATTATTTATCATATCTTGCTATTTAGTAACAAGTGTATATTCACTTAAAGAACCACAAATAATTTTTAAAAAAGCAAGAAAACTACCTAAAAAAATAACATACCTTTCAGTATCATTTATATCTATAATAACCCTAATAATTTTAGTTAACCTAGTATGTAGTCCAATATTTAATTCCTCATCTTGGTCTAAAAGAATAACCGTATCCGAAGACACTAGTTTTACTGACGATATCAAAGAAGTAGACTTTAATCAAGTACCACTTTTAGATAAATCATCATCACAAAAACTAGGAGATAGAGTAATGGGACAAATGAGTGAATTAGTAAGTCAATTCTATGTATCTGACTTATATACCCAAATAAACTATAATAACGAAATAGTAAGAGTAACCCCACTAGAATACAATGGTTTAATTAAATGGTTAAATAACTATAAAAAAGGTACCAAAGGTTATATCAAAGTAAATTCCGTAACAGGTTCATCAGAATTAGTAAAATTAGATAAAGGAATGAAATATATGCCAAGTGCCTATCTATTCAAAAACCTAAAAAGAACCTTAAGACTAAAATACCCAACAACAATATTTGATAGCATTAGTTTTGAAATAGATAACGAAGGTAATCCATATTGGGTAGTACCTACCGTAAAATATACAGGAATAGGTATCAAAAAAGAAATAACTGGAGTAATACTATTAAACCCAATTAATGGTAAAACAATAAAATATCAAGTAAAAGATATCCCAAAATGGATAGACCAAGTATATTCTGCTAATCTAATAATCGAACAAATTGATGACTGGGGATTATATAAAAATGGATTTTTAAATTCCTTATTCTCACAAAATGGTGTCGTTCAAACAACCGAAGGATATAATTATATAATCAAAGATGATGACGTGTATATGTATACAGGAATAACTTCCGTATCATCAGATGAATCTAATATTGGATTTATCCTAACAAACTTAAGAACCAAAGAAACAAACTTTTACCAAGTACCAGGTGCCGAAGAATACTCAGCAATGGCATCTGCCGAAGGACAAGTTCAACAAATGAAATATACCGCTTCATTCCCATTACTAATTAACCTAAACGGTAATCCAACATACCTAATTAGTCTCAAAGATAATGCCGGATTAGTAAAAATGTATGCTTTTGTTGATGTTCAAGATTATCAAAAAGTAATAGCAACCGATAGTAGTTTAGGTATTGATAGTGCAGTAGCAAACTATCTAAATAACGCTAATATTACTCATTCATCAAATGAAATACAAACCAAACAAATAACTATCCAAACAATAACTAACGTAGTAATAGAAAATAATACCTATTATTACATAACAGATACAGATAACAACAAATACAAAGTATCAGTAAAAACAAACAGTAACTTATTACCATTCCTAAAACCAACTAACCAAGTAGAAATAAGTTACCTAAAACAACAAGAAGTTACAGAAATAATAAATATAAAATAAATTACTATTAATTTAGTAGTTTTTTTCTTGTCAAATATCAATTAATTATGTCAAATATATTTAAAATTACTCTTATTTTTGTTATACTAAATACAAGGAAGGTAATACAATGTGTGGAATAACAGGATTTATAGATAAAAAAATAACTAACAAAAACAAAGTAATCAAAGATATGGCAGATATAATAAAACATCGTGGTCCAGATTCCGAAGGTTATTACATAGATACAGATATAGCAATAGGATTTCGTAGATTATCCATAATTGATTTAGAAAATGGTAACGAACCAATATATAACGAAGATAAAACAAAACTAATAACATTTAATGGAGAAATATATAATTATAAATACCTAAAAGAAGACCTAATAGAAAAAGGTCATATTTTTACTACCAACACCGATACCGAAGTAATACTTCACGGTTACGAAGAATATAAAGAAGATATCTTACCAATGTTAAGAGGAATGTTTTCATTTATTATCTATGACATTAAGAAAAAAGAACTATTCGGAGCAAGAGACTTTTATGGAATAAAACCATTTTATTATTATCACAAAGGAAAAACCTTTATGTTCTCTTCAGAAATAAAATCATTCCTAGCAAACCCTAACTTTGAAAAAGAATTAAATAAAGATATGTTAGAAAAATACTTATCTTTTCAATATAGCGTTACCGAAGAAACATTCTTTAAACACGTCTATAAATTACCACAAGGACACTATTTCAAATATAAAAATGATACCATAACCATAAAAAAATATTATGAACTAGAATTAGAAAATAATAATAATTCTCTAGAATCCAATAAAACAAAATTAAATGACTTAATTAACGATTCCATAAAAGTACATAAAATAAGTGATGTACCAGTAGGGTCATTCTTATCTAGTGGAGTAGATTCCTCATTAATTACCAAATTATCTGGAGTAAATAAATCCTTTACCGTAGGTTTTGAAAATAAAAAATATAGCGAACTAGATAACGCTAAAAAACTAGCAAACAAATTACAAATAGAAAACATAAACAAAAAAATAACCAAAAAAGAATTCTTTGACATATTCCCATTAGTAGAATATTATATGGACGAACCCCTAGCAGACCCATCCGCAGTAGCATTGTATTTTCTTTGTAACATTGCCAGTGAATCCGTAAAAGTAATATTATCAGGTGAAGGCGCAGATGAAATATTCGGAGGATATAATATCTATCACGAACCTTATTCATTAAGTTGGTATAACTATATACCATACCCCATAAGAAAAACAATTGGATTACTAGCATATCCCTTAAAAGATAAAAGAGGATTTAATTTTCTAGTAAGAAGAAGTAAAAATATCGAAGAATCTTATATTGGTAATGCCTTTATCTTTGATACCAACGAAATAAAAAAAATACTAGCATATCCCCCTAGTAATAAAACCTACAAAGACATAACCAAACCATACTATAACAAAATAAAAAAATATGATAAAGTAAGTAAAATGCAATATATCGATTTAAACTTATGGTTACCAAATGACATACTCTTAAAAGCAGATAAAATGTCTATGGCAAACTCTATTGAATTAAGAGTTCCATATCTAGATAGAATTATAGTAGATTATGCCAAAACCATACCAACAAAATATAAAATAAAAAATAACCAAACCAAATACCTATTTAGACAAGTAGCAAACGAATACCTAGATAAAGAAATAGCAAACAAAAAGAAATTAGGTTTTCCTATTCCCATTAGAGAATGGATAAAAGATAATGATATCTATAACAAAATAAAAGACACATTTAAACAAGGACAAGAGTTCTTTAATACCCAAGAAATAATCAAATTACTAGAAGAACATATCGAAGGAAAAAAAGATAACAGTAGAAAAATATGGACTATCTATTCATTTCTAATTTGGTATAAAGAATATTTCATAATTAGATAACAAAACTCTTGTCAACCAAACTAAAATTTTGGTATAATGATATAGACAAAGAAAAGAAAGGTGACAAAATGGAAGAATATAAAGTAACAATTCGTGATGAAGAAGAAATGATTGAATTAGCACAAAACATCGAATCAGAAAAGTTCGAAAATATGGTTATATGCTTAAATGGAGATTTAGGAAGTGGCAAAACAGTATTTGCTAAAGCATTCGCTCACGCAATGGGAATAGATGAAATATCTTCCCCAACATTTAGCATAATCAAAGAATATAATGGAGAATTACCACTATATCATATGGATGTATATAGAGTAGAAAATAACGTAGAAAACCTAGGATTAAGTGAATACTTTGAAAAAAATGGCGTTACTATAATCGAATGGGCAGATATGATTAAAGAATATCTACCAAAAGAAAGATTAGATATAAAAATCAAAGTAACTGGAGAAAATACAAGACTAGTAATTTTAAAACCATACGGAGACAAATACACAAGTATTTGTGAATCAGTAGTATAGTGAAAACCTTATTTATAGATACATCTTTCTCTGATGTATCTATTGCCATATTAAAAGATAATAAAATTATTAGTAGTATCCAAAATAACATCCCAAACGAACACTCAATATACGCTCATCCATATATAGAAAAAGTATTAAAAGATTCCAATACTCTTCCTAAAGAAATAGATAATATTATGGTAGTTAATGGACCAGGTTCATTTACCGGAGTAAGAATAGGATTAACCATAGCAAAAGTATATGCCTATTTAGAAAATATCCCAGTAACACTAATATCATCATTAAAAACCCTAGCATTATCAGAAAAAGGAGAATATATTCTTTCCCTAATCGATGCTAGAAATGATAATTATTACCTAGGATTATATGATAAAAACTATAATGATGTAATCAAAGAACAATTTACTAATATAAAAGAAGTCAAAGAATTACTAAACAAATACTCTAACATAAAAATAGTAACTAACTCTAAAATAAATCTAGATAATTATCAATTAATAACTAACATAAACATAGAAAATATCGTTAATTATTATCAAGATAAAGAACAAGTAAACGCTCATCAAGTATTACCAAACTACCTAAAATTACCACAAGTATTAGAAAAATGATTAGAGAAATAGAAAACAATACCGAAAATCCCTTTAGTAATTACATTGAATATATCGAAGATGATAAAGTAATTGCTACAATGAATTATTCAGTAATATATGACAGAATAGAATTAGATAATATCCTAGTCGAAGAAGCATATCGTGGTAAAGGAATAGGTAATAAATTAATGAGTTATCTAGTAAGTGAAGCAATTAAAGAAAGAGTGGTAAATATAACCCTTGAAGTAAGAATAAGTAACGAAATAGCAAGAAATTTATATAAAAAATTTGGCTTCCGTGAAGTAGCATTAAGAAAACAATACTATGGTAACGAAGACGCAATACTAATGGAGAAACAGGTGATGTAATGAAAGATATATATTGTTTAGCAATTGAATCATCTTGTGATGAAACAAGTATGAGTATAATAAAAAATGGTAACGAAGAAATAAAAACAATTGTTAATACCCAAATAGATATCCATAAAAAATTTGGCGGCGTAGTACCAGAAATAGCAAGTCGTAGTCACATAGAAAATATCACAATAGTCCTTGAAGAATTATTTACAGATATTGACCTAACAATCGAAGATATTGATATAATTGGAGTAACATATGGACCAGGTTTAATAGGAAGTCTAATGATAGGATTAATGGCTGCCAAAACAATAGCATTAGTAACAGGAAAACCATTAATACCAGTTCATCATATTGCCGGACATATCTACGCTAATAACCTAGAAAAAAAATTAGAGTTTCCCCTAATAAGTCTAGTAGTAAGCGGAGGACACACTGATATTGTTTATATGAAAGAAGATTATTCATTTGAAAGAATAGGTTCAACCCTAGATGATGCCGTCGGAGAATCATATGACAAAGTAGCAAAAGTATTATCACTTCCTTATCCTGGTGGACCAGTAATTGATGAATTAGCCAAAAAAGGAACTGATACCTATAACTTACCATTACCATTAAATGATGACACCTATAATTTTAGTTTCTCTGGAATTAAAAGTGCCGTAATTAATCTAATACATAACGAAACCCAAAGAGGAAACGAAATAAGAGTAAACGATATGTGTACCAGTTTTCAAAATAGAGTAGTAACAATACTAACAAAAAAAACTCTAAAAGCAATGAAAGAATACAATGTCAAAAACCTAGTTCTTGCCGGAGGCGTTGCAGCCAATAGTTACTTAAGGGAAGAATTAACCAAAGAATGCCAAAAACTAGGATACAATTTCTCATATCCAAGAATGAAATATTGTACTGATAACGCCGCAATGATAGGTGCTGCTGCATACTTTGCTTATCAAAAAGGTATAATTGCAGATTTAACATTAAATGCCAAAGCAACAGATAGTTTATATCAATATAAATAGAACAAAAGATGTTAATATGAAATTGAAAAATTTTGACATAAATAAAAAAATATGTTATTATTAGTATGTAAGCAAGAGAACTTGCATATAATAAAAAAAGAGATGCACTTAGTTAGCATTAAGTGTTTACTCTAATTATATAGGAAACACCATATCTAGTTGATATGGTGTTTGTTTATATATATATTAATATTTATTATCATTTTTAAGAATAATAATTGTGTAAAATATAATTATTAATACTAATGCAATTTCTTGCATTTAATCCTCCATTTCTGGAGAGAAAATATATCATATAAATCCCTCCCTTCAGTGGAGTAAACACCATATCTAAGTACATCCTGTGATAATTTTAATATAAATTCTGATAATATGCAATAAATATTTTTAATTAATTTAAAATATTTAAAATTTCTTGGTAAGAATATTACCGAAACACAAAAATATATCAATTTTTCTTATTTTCTATTTACTAAAAATAAACTTTAAATTATCATTTAATATTTTATTTTACTAATTTTTACCTTTTTTTCATTATACTTTTTCTTTTATTGACTAAAAACCAATAATAATATATAATTATTATGGGAGGTAAGCATATGAAGAAAGTTTTATTGTTTACAATATTAAGTTTACTTTTTATTCCTTTTTGTAATGTCGAAGCAAAGACTTTACAAGATTTATATAACGAATTAGATACTCTAGAAAAGAAAAGAGATGCAGCAAGTAGTAATCAAAAATTAACTGAATCTGAAATAACTAGACTTAATAATGAAATTACTACAATTAATAATAATATTGAAAAAACCAAAGCAGAAATAGTCGAAGCAACAGATAACATCGTTAAAAGTGAAAATGAAATCGAAGCAAAAAGAAAAGAAACCAATGAATTTCTAAAATTCTTACAAACTTCGACTGGTGAAAATGTTTATCTAGAATATATCTTTGATTCAGATAGTTATACTGATTTAATCTATAGATATGCAATTGTTTCTCAACTTAGTGAGTATAATAACAATCTGATAAGTGATTTAAAAACTTTAATTTCTGATTTAGAAACCAAAAAGAAAGACTTATCTGAAAAAGAAAAAAAATTAGAAAGTCAAAGAGTAGAATTTAATTCCAAAATCACTACACTTAGAGTTAATTTAGCAAGTATCAAAGAAGAAGGTGTTGATATTGATGATGATATCGCATCTCTAAAAAGAAAAATAACTAATTATAAAAATATGGGTTGTACCTTAAATCAAGATATTGATTCTTGTACTAGTGTTCCTTATGCTGATGGTTGGAGATATCCACTTAGCACTGGTTGTGTTACTAGTGAATATACAGGATATGCTAATAGAACTGACTGGTCTGGCGGAGGTACACACCACGCTATAGATTTAGGTTGTAACCCTGAAGGAACACCAGTTTATGCTGCAGCCGCTGGAGTTGTAAGAAGAATTGCCTTTTATAATTGTGGTGGTAATGCTGTATATATATATCACTATGTTAACGGAAAACCTTATACCAGTGTATATATGCATTTACTTAGTTACACAGTTAAAGAAAACCAAAAAGTAACCGAAGACACAGTTATTGGTTATGTTGGGGGAGGTTCTACTTCAATTACTAATGGTGGTTATGATAGATGTACTACTGGAGCACACTTACACTTTGGACTTGCAAGTGGTGATAGTTCTGATTATTTCAATACATATTCGTTTAATCCTAGAAATCTATTTAGATTTCCTTATGGTTGGGGTTACTTTTATAGATAATTAAGGACTTATAGTCCTTTTTTCGGAGGTATATATGAATGGATTAAATACAGACCAAGTTAATTATAGAAAAAATAATGGTCTTACTAATAATGAAGATATTAAATATTCAAGAAGTACAAAAAAAATAGTTCTTTCTAATGTCATAACCTTATTTAATATCCTTAATATAGTTTTACTTATATTAGTTATTACCACAGGTTCTTTGCAAAATACCTTATTCATAATGAGTATTGTCTTTAATACCTTAATTGCCATATTCCAAGAAATAAAAGCAAAGAAAATATTAGATAGTTTATCTATCTTTAATCAAACTACAGTTAAAGTTAAAAGAGATGGTAAAATCTGTGAAATAAATAAAAACGAACTTGTATTAGATGATTTAATGTTTTTAAATTCAGGTGATGATGTTGTCGTAGATGCCGTAGTTGTTAATTCCTCAATGTGTGAAGTTGATGAATCCGTAATTACTGGTGAAAGTGATGCCGTAGTAAAGAAAAAAGATGATAAATTAATATCTGGTAGTGTTATTATTGCAGGTAACTGTTATGCTAAAGTTGTTTCAGTAGGCAGTGATAATTATGCTAATAACCTAGTAAAGGAAGCAAGCACTATAAAAGATAACTCATCTTATCTAATGAATAGTATTAATAAAATATTAAAAATAATTACCGTTTTAATCGTTCCAACTGGTATCTTATTATTTATTACCCAGTATTATCATTCCCATCAAACCTATAGTGAAGCAATATTATCCACAGTTGCTGGTATTATTGGAATGATACCCGAAGGATTAGTGCTTCTTACTAGCATTGCCCTAACTGTTGGTGTTATCAGAATGAGTAGAAAACAAGTAATAATTCAAAAACTAAGTGGTATTGAAATGCTATCTTGTGTTGATGTCTTATGTTTAGATAAAACTGGTACAATAACTGATGGAACAATGGAAGTCGTTGATGTCATTAAAATTAATAAAAACTACAATATTGATGAAATAATTGGTAATATGCTTATTGATGAATCTAATAACGTTACTGATATTGCTATGAAAAAACATTTCAAAAAATTAGATAATATCAAAGTAAAAGAAAGAATACCATTTTCATCATCAAGAAAATGTAGCAAAATAGTATGTGATAAAGAAACATTTGGTCTTGGTGCCCTAGAATTTATGGGAAAAGAAACAATCGAAGACTATAACGAATACCTATCTAAATATATTAATCTTGGTTATAGAATTATTTCTTTAGTTAGTGCCAAAGATAAAACATTAGATAATTCCCAAGTAATAGGTTTTGTTGTTATCAAAGATAATATCAGAAAAAATGCCAAAGAAACCTTAAAATTCTTTAAAGAACAAGAAGTAAATATCAAAATTATTTCTGGTGATAATCCTCAAACAGTTTCAAATATATTAAAACAACTAGAATTTACAGATTACGATAAATACATTAGTGGTAACGATTTACCAAATGACTATAAAGAATTAACCAAAATTGTTAATAACTATACAATATATGGTAGAGTTACCCCTTATCAAAAACAAATGATAATTAAAGCACTTAAAGAAAATAATACCGTTGGTATGATAGGAGATGGAGTAAATGATATTCTTGCCTTAAAAGAAGCAGACTGTGGTATCGCTCTTGCCAGTGGAATATCTGCCGCAAGAAGCGTATCCGAAGTTGTCCTTACTGACTCTGACTTTAGTGTTTTACCATTAATCGTTAACGAAGGTAGAAGAGTAGTTAATAACATCGAAAGAGTTGCCAGTATGTATCTAATAAAAACAACTTATTCCTTTATTTTATCTATTTTATCTATCATTATCGCCCACGAATATCCTTTTTATCCAATACAATTATCCTTAATTAGTAGTATCTGTGTTGGTATCCCTTCATTCTTTTTAGCACTAGAACCTAACTATAAAAAAGTAAAAAAAGGTTTTATTGTCAAAGTATTTAGAAATGCACTTCCTTCAGGATTATGTGTCTTTGCAAGCATATTCTTTGTTATAATGTTTTGTAGTATCTTTAATAGAAACTTTGAAAATTATCGAATTGTCATAGTTAGTCTAACCGGTTTTATTACCTTAAGACTATTATATAATATCTGTAAACCATTAAATATTCCTAGAAAAATCTTACTTGTTTTCTGTGCTGTTACATTTTTTACATTCTTAATAGTTATGCCTGAATTTTTCTCGGTTACTAAATTTAATCTTTTAAATATTATATTTATTAGTTTACTTTGTTTCTGTTCGGTATATGTTATAGAGTTTTTCGAAGAATTATATGATAGTATTGTTAAAAAAATTTATAAAGGTGTATTGTAATGAAAAAGAAAATAAATTTTAGTAAAATCATTTGGATATCTGGTATATTTATCATCTTATTAATTATTTTATATTTAGTTATTGAATATAAAGTAAAATATGAAGATTATAGTTACTTAATAAATAATATAGAAAAAATCTAGTAGTTTTTACTAGATTTTATTTTATTCCATATTTTTAACGTCCATAATTATTGGTAATATAATAGGAACCCTACCAGTTTTAGAATCTAATATTGGCATAAGTTCAGTTATTAATTCACTTTTAATCTCATTAAAATTAAATGATTTCTTAGTTAATTCCCTAGTTATAATTACTTCAGCTTTCTTTTGAATACTATTAATCAATTTTTCATTTTCATTTACTAAAATATATCCTCTTGTTGTTATAACCGGAGTTGCTAATAATTTTTTATTAGTAATATCAATATTAGCAATTATTGCTAACAAACCATTATTAGACATTAATTTTCTATCATTAATAACAATACTACCAACGTCCCCAATTCTAGAACCATCAACATAAACTTCCCCAGAAGTTACTTTACCTGATTTCTTAATACCAGTTTTGGATATTGATAAAACATCACCATTTTCCAAAATAAAAGTATTCTTTTTAGGTATTCCACATTCAATTGCTAAATCACAATGATTTTTTAACATACGATATTCACCGTGATAAGGTGCAAAATATTCCGGTTGAAATAACCTTAACATTAATTTTAATTCCTCTTGATTAGCGTGTCCTGAAGAATGTATTTCAGTCATTGCATTAGTAAATACCTTAACACCCTTAAGATATAACTTATTAATTGTTTTAGCAACCGAAGAAGCATTCCCAGGAATAGGGGAAGAAGAGAATACAACAATATCATTTGGTATTAATTTTATTTGCTTATGTGTTCCATTAGCAATTCTAGATAATGCTGCAAGAGGTTCTCCCTGACTACCAGTACAAAGTAAACATACTTCACTTGGTTTCAAAGTATTTGCTACTTCCGAAGAAATAATAATATTCTTATCCTTAATATATCCACATTTAATTGCAATATCTACCGAAGTATCCATACTTCTTCCAAATAATACAACCTTTCTCTTATGTTTCTTACAAGTTTCAATAATATGCTTTAACCTATATACATTCGAAGCAAATGTAGCAATAATTATTCTTTTATCCTTATTTGTTACAAAAATTTCATTTAAGTTTTCATCTACAGTAGATTCACTCAAAGATAAACCTGGTACCAAAGCATTCGTAGAATCACTCATTAGTAACCTTACTTTTTCTGAACCTATCCTTGCCATTTTATGAATGTTTGCCATTGGTCCAATTGGTGTTAAATCAAACTTAAAGTCCCCAGTCATAACAATTGTACCATTTGGTGTATTAATTGATATACCATGTGAATCTGGTATAGAGTGAGTAGTTCTAAAAAATTCTATATTAAAATATTTTGTTTTTATTTTTGTTTGTTCGGTATAAATAGTTATATTTTTATAATTTATATTTCTTTCTAATAATTTTTTATCTATTAATTCTTTTGCTTGCGCTGGCGCATATATCCTAGGAATATTTATACTTTGTAATAAAAATGGTATTCCTCCGATATGGTCTTCGTGTCCGTGTGTAATTAACAATGCTTTTATTTTATTTTCATTTTGTTTTAAAAAAGTATAATCTGGTATTACATAGTCTATCCCTAATAATTCATCTTCAGGAAACATAACCCCAGAATCCACAATAATTATTTCTGTGTTATGCATAACTACATACATATTTTTTCCTACCTCCCCAAGTCCTCCAAGGGCAAATACTTTTGTATCTAAATTTCCTTTCATTTTTCTCCTTTCCATAAATTTATCCGTTACAAAAAAATAATATAAAATTAAAAAGAATTTCACTCGCTAAAACATTATACTATATTTTTTATAAAATATCAAGATTTTGTTTTTTCTTTAAATTTGTGTAAAGTCAATTTACTAAAAGTAATTTATTTGTTATACTTATTATATGATATGGAGGATATATGAAAACAATTAAAGATTATGAATTAAATAATAAGAAAGTAATTATCAGATGTGATTTTAATGTCCCAATAGTTAACGGAGAAATCAGTGATGATACAAGAATTATTGCTAGTTTAGAAACAATTAATTATGCAATAAATAATAATGCTAAAGTTATATTAATGTCCCATTTAGGTAAAGTAAAAACCGAAGAAGATAAAAAGAATAATAGTTTATATAAAGTATATCTAAAACTAAAAGAATTATTACCTACAAACGTTTACTTTTGTGAAGAAACCAGAGGTAGTAAACTAGATAGTATGGTAAATAACCTAAAAGAAAAAGAAGTCTTACTAATTGAAAATACCAGATATGAAGATGTTATAGGAAAAAAAGAAAGCACTTGTGATATGGAATTATCTAGTTATTGGGCCTCATTAGGAGATATATTTATTAATGATGCCTATGGCACACTACATAGAGCACACGCTTCAAATGTAGGTATTAGTAAATTACTTCCTAATGGCATTGGTTTTCTAGTAATGAATGAAGTAAACAAAATAGATAATTTCCTAAACGATAACTCAAAAGATTTTGTTGTTATTATGGGAGGAAAAAAAGTCAGTGATAAAATTAAAGTTATTGATAACCTAATAAAAAAATGTGATAAATTACTAATCGGTGGAGCAATGAGTAACACCTTCCTATATGTAATAGGAATTAAAGTAAATATGAAATATGTTGATAACGATAGTATAGATTACGTTAAATCATTACTATCTAGTTATAGAGATAAAATAATATTACCCGTTGATTTTGCGGTTAGTAGTTCGCTAGAAAACCCTAATTGTTATAATAAATCAGTTAATTCTCTAACAGATAACGATATTGGTTACGATATAGGAAAACATACCATTATGTTATTTTTAGATAACCTAAAAAATGCCTCAAGAGTTCTTATGAATGGACCAGTCGGAGTATTTGAAAATAAATTATATCAAAATGGCACTAAAAGCATCTTCGAATACCTAAAAGAACATAACATTAAAACCCTAATCGGTGGAGGAGACTCTGCCTCAGCAGTTAACAATTTAGGTTATGAAGGAGTTTTCTATCACGTATCTACTGGTGGTGGAGCAACCCTAGAATATTTGGAAGGTAATGGACTACCAGGTCTAGAAGTTATAAATAAGTAAATAATATCATCATATAATTAATTAGGTGATTATATGAGAATTGGAATATTTACAGATACCTATATTCCCAATGTTAATGGCGTTACAACTTCAGTCATTACATTAAAAGAAGCATTAGAAAAAAAAGGACATACCGTCTATATTGTTACAGTAAATAACACTAAATATAAGTTTAATTACGAAAATAGAATTATAAAAATACCAGGTATTAAAACAGGAATATATGATTATAGATTAACAGAAATCTATTCCTTTAAAGCAATTGATATTATAAAAAAACTTAATCTAGATATCATTCATTCCCAAACAGAATTTGGTATTGGTACCTTTGCTAGAATAGTAGCAAAAAAATACCATATACCTTTAGTACATACCTATCATACAATGTATGAAGACTGTGGTTATTACATTACTAAAGGTTATTTCCCTAAAATTAGCAAAAGACTAATCAAAAGATTTACCTTATTCTATTGTGATAAAACAGTTGATGAATTAATTGTACCAACCTATAAAACATATAAATTATTTAAAGATAAATATAAAGTAAAAAGAGATATCAGTATAATTGAAACAGGTATTGACGTAAAAAAATTTAACCTAAACAAAAAAATTAATAAAGATATCGAAAGAAAAAAACTAGGTTTATCTAAAAATGATTTTGTCTTATTAAGTCTAGGTAGAATAGCCAAAGAAAAAAATCTTGATTTCTTAATCGAAAGTATGAATAATTTTAAAAACACTAATATTAAACTTCTTATCATAGGTAATGGTCCTTATGAAAAAAAATTAAAAAAAGATGTTATAAAATATAATCTTAGTAATAACATTATTTTTAAAAAGAAAGTCCCTTGGAACCTTGTATATAAATATTACAAATTAAGTGATTTATTTGTTACCGCTTCCCATAGTGAAACCCAAGGACTAACCGTACTTGAAGCACTTTCTTCAGGTACACCAGTAGTATGTATTAATGATGATAGTTTTAAAAATGTCGTTATTAATAATATTAATGGTAAAATATTTAAAAATAAAAAAGAATTCACAAATATTATTAACACATTATATAAAGATAAAAAATTATTAAATAAATTTATAAATAATGCCACAATAACTGGTGAATGCTTTTCAACAGATAAATTCTGTGATAGAATTATAAATGTATATAAAAAAGCAATAAATAATAAGAATAAGGAATGATTTTGATGGATAAAGTAATAGTTTTAAATAATAAAATGAATTTGTTGTATGATGATGTATATGAATATATCGAAAGACTAAATAAATATGATAAAAGACTTATCATATGTCCTTCGGATATTTATTTAAGTTTATTCTTAGTTAACTCTAACCACGAAATAGGTAGTCAAAATGTTTTCTATGAAAACTCTGGAGCATATACCGGAGAAATATCTCCCTTACAATTAAAAAATATGGATATTAATTATTCCATAATAGGACATTCAGAAAGAAAGAAAATGGGAGAAACAGATAATATTATTAATAAAAAAATAATATCTTGCCTAGATAATAACATTATACCAATTGTCTGTATTGGGGAAGAAAATAAGAATAACTTTAAAGAAGAAATAGATAAACAATTAAAAAACTATTTAAAGAAAATAGATAATATTGATTTTATTTATTTTGCATATGAACCAGTATGGTTAATAGGAAGTAGTACCGTAGAAACTAATCAAATAAAAGACAATATAAATTATTTAGTTAATTATTTCAAAGAAAAATATAACAAAATACCTTGCTTACTTTATGGTGGCGGAGTTAGTTCAGATAATATTAACGATATAATTAATATTGATAATATCGAAGGAGTTGTTTTAGGAGAAATATCTTCAGACATAAATAAATTAGAAAGTATAATTGATGTTTTAGAGAAGTAGTTTAAAAAATTATTTCTCTTTTGTTTTTTTCACATTCTTTTTCGACAAAAAATGACAAGCAGTAGTTGTATAATTTTAGTATATTAAAGGAGGACAATATGAAGGAAAAAATTAGAGTTTTAATGATTGATGATAATACTAGTTTAATAGATATGTTAAAAGAGTATTTTAGTGCAGGAGACAAAATAGAAATTACAGTAACTGGTAGTGATGGCGAAGAAGGATTAAAAAAGATTATAGAATGTGAAGACGAATACGATATTATACTTTTAGATTTAGTTATGCCAAATAAAGATGGACTTTATGTCCTTGAAGAATTAAAAAAGAAAGGTATTACAAAAAATATCATAGTACAAACTTCCTATAACGCTCCAGATACAATAAGAAAAGTTAGTGAATATGGAGTAAACTATTACATACTAAAACCATATGAATTAGAGGATATAGAAAATAGAATACTAGACGTCTTTAAAATCATAGATAGAAAAGGAATTAATTTATATCAAAATAATATCCAAATATCTATAACCAAAATGTTACACGAATTAGGTATGCCTTCCCATATAAAAGGTTACCAATACATAAGAGAAGGAATTAATATGGTTTATGATAGACCAGAAATAGTCGGAGGTATAACTAAAGAATTATATCCCGATATTGCTAGTAAATATGATACAACAGTATCAAGAGTAGAAAGAGCAATAAGACACGCTATCGAAGTAAGTTGGAATAGAGGTAACTGGGACTTTATGGAAGAAGTATTCGGTCATAGTGTCGATATAGATAAAGCAAAACCAACCAATAGTGAATTTATTGTTACTATCGCAGATAAATTAAGATTAGAATATATGAAACAAACTAGTTATTAAAGTTTGTTTTTTCTATTTACGACCTTTTT
>OLHG01000770.1_pt1 | contig 21950 bp, 19 predicted proteins | sample 1605971 | NCBI WGS metagenome assembly OLHG01 (sample SAMN03283289) | human gut metagenome | biome: human-associated habitat; material: feces | host: Homo sapiens | place: Peru | collected 2012 | reverse complement strand
TGTATTTTTTTGTGCCTGGTGGTGTCCCTCCTTTTGAAGTTCCCCTGCCCCCCGGTGACCGGCTGATCGCCAATAAGATGTTTTGACCCGTGCGGCTTTTGCCGCACGGGTTTTTCACCGTCATTCGTCGCCGGCCTCCAGTCGGCGCATCCAATTTCTTCTATAAAATACCACCAGGGATATCCCAAAGCGGACCCATTCCTCTGTAAACGGCGGGAGGAAAAAACGCAAAGGTTAAGCGCATAACCTCTCACAAAAACAAGGGCCGTATTTTGTGCAAATTTACCCATTCCCTATGCCGGTACTGCCCCGCACCACCAGAGAAACAGGCAGCAGGATCTCGCTGGGGATATACTGGCGCTCCTCCAGAAGGGCGGTGACACGCCGGACGGTCTCATCGGAGACCCTGCCGGTCTTGCCGTGGATTACTCGGTTGCCTGGTCAGGACCACCGGCGAAGTCTGTGTTCCTGACTCAGTTTCATTTTAGCGTTTCTTTCCATTTTCGTCAATATGTGAAAAAATAATCGCATATTTCAGGCGATTACCAAGAACAGAAGGGATAGAAAAAACAAGACAGCAGGACGCAACAGCCTGCTGCCTTGTATCATCTGGTTGTGTAATTTTTACAGTGTTCTCAGCAAGAATGCCATATACAGCGGGAGCGTCAAAACCTGGCCCATGCGTCCGACATTATAGTCTCCCAGCTTGATTGCGCTGCTTACATGGTACTTTTCCGGATGGTTCAGAATCGTCTTCGTACTCTTGATATTTCCGGTTGCCGCCTTTACCTCTACAAGTGTACACGCGCCTTTATAGCGAATCACAAAGTCTACTTCCAGGCCGGAATCCTTGTGGAAATAGTAGAGCTTTCGTCCCATTTTGGAGAAAATATCCGCAATCAGATTTTCAAAGATAGCGCCCTTGTAGCCATAGAGATTGCCTTGAAGAATGTCGTACTGGGTGCCGTCCTCCAGCATACTGACAAACAGCCCCATATCCCGCATATACACCTTGAACGTATCTTCCTCGGCATTGCCATCCAGAGGAAGTTCGGTGATGGAAAGGTTATAGCAGCGGGCAACGATCCCCGCGTCCTCAATCCATTGTAGGCTTCCGGCATATTTGGCGGCTGTGGAGCCTTTCCGGACAACGGAATATTGGAATTTCTTATTCTCCTTGGCAAGCTGCCGGGGGATGGACTGAAAACATTCCTTGATGCGGGACTTATCCTGCTTTTCCGCATACTTCACCATGTCATCCTCATAAGAGCGCACAATATCACGCTGGATACGGAGGACTTCATCCATCTGCTTGCTGTCCACAAAGGTCTGCACCGCATCGGGCATCCCGCCAACGACGGCGTATTGCAGTAGGAGCTGCTTCATCCGGCTGTGGAGTGCTTCCGGTACCGGCGTTTCAGCATCCAGTGCTTTTTGCAGCATGGCGATCACTGGCTCCGAGATGCCATTGGCCCACAGGAATTCCTCAAAATCCAAGGGGTACATATCGATCACAGTTTCCGAGCCAACGGGAACCGATTTCGGCTCCTTGCCGTAGCCTTTTACGCCCAGCAGAGAGCCGGTGCCGATCACATCGTACCGACCGTCGATCCGAAAGAATTTCAGTGCAGTCCTTGCCTCGGGGCAATCCTGAATTTCATCCAGAACCAAAACCGTTTCTCCTGCCTTAAAAACAGCATCCTTGCCCAGCAGTGCGGAAAGCAGCATCACAATGTTATCAATTTCCAATGAACCCGCAAAAACGGAAGCGTAATCCGGATTTTCAAAGAAATTCAGATAGACAACGTGCTTGTAGTTCTTTTTTGCGAAATCCAGCACAGAAAATGTTTTGCCGCACTGTCTGCATCCCTTGACGATCAGCGGCTTATGACCGGAAGTGTTCTTCCATTCCGCCAGCTGCCGCTCTATCTTGCGCTTCAGCATTGTGTTTTCCTCCATATCACTTGTTAGCTTACACACAGCATAGCACAAGGGAGAAACTTTTTCAAGGGACTTTATCTATGAAACATCAACTTTTTCAAGCGACTTTTTACGACATGGTACAACTTTTCCATTTTAGGGATGCAGAGGCAAGGCTTACGTGTTACGCAGATTTCTTGCTGGACACCGCATACAGCACAGCCGCCGGATCAGCAGCAAAGCGATCCGGCGGTATTGCTATGACCTCACCTATAAAACGTATTTCCCCCGATAAACTCCCGGATGAGGCTTGTGGGCGGGATCTCATCGTCCACGTCCGCCTCTTTGACGAAGTCCAGGATCTTTTCCATGTAGCGCACCTCGTCAAACCAGTCATCCTCAGGCTGGACAGAGGCCAGAAGGGGGTAGATGTGCTTTTTCAGCACTGCCAGCTCGTAGAGGGTGGAGCTGTTGAAGATCACGTCTGCGTTCTCCTGGAAGGGGAATATCCACCGCTTTTCACCCTGGCGGACAGACTCCCACATAGACACGGTCCGCTGGGCGGAGGATCCCCGGGTCTCGTAGTCCCGGACGATGCGGCGGATGAGCCGCAGGTAGCTGGTGGGGATCCGGTTGTGGTTGTCCAGGTTCAGGGGCAGCAAGGGAGATACATACATCCGGAAAATCAGGTTTTTATCCACATTTTCCGGAAGCATCAGGGGATTCAGGGCATGGAGCCCCTCCACGATGATAACGGAGGAGGGTTCCAGGCGCAGCTTCTCCCCGTGCCACTCCCGTTTGCCGGTGAGGAAGTTAAAGGTAGGCAGGCTGACCTCCTCCCCCTTCAGAAGATCCCCCATATCCTGGCGGAAGAGCTGGCAGTCGATGGTGTTGATATGCTCCAGGTCCAGCTTGCCGTCGGGGCCCGGGGCGATTTTGTCCCGGTCGATGTAATAGTCATCCAGGCTCATGAGGATGGGCTTCTTGCCGTAAACCCGGAGCTGGGTAGCCAGGCGATGGGCAGAGGTGGTCTTGCCGGAGGAGCTGGGCCCCGCCAGAAGCACCGCCCTGGCCCCCCGGGAGCAGACCATATCCGCCACCTGAGAAAAGCGCTTCTCATGCAGCGCCTCGTTGACCCGGATCAGCTCCCGGATTTTTCCGGAGGCTGTCAGCTCGTTCAGATCCGCCACGTTTTCGCAGTTCATCAGACGGCACCAGCGCTCGCCCTCTGTGAAAACGCTGAAAAACTGGGGCATGGGAGACAGCTTGGCAGGTCTGTCCGGTTCCAGCTCGTCAGGATAGACGAAGAGGAAGCCTCCATCCGCCGGGAGGATATCCCACACGGAGAGGTAGCCCGTAGAGGGGGCCATTTCCCCGTAGAAATTATCCGTATAATCCCCGTAGCTGTATTCGCTGCAATATTCCAGGCTCCGCCACTGCAAAAGCCGGGCCTTATCCCCCTGACCCTCGGCGGCAAACCGGGCAATGGCCTCCTCCTTTTTGGCCCGATGCCGCAGCAGAGGGATATCCTGCGCCACGATCTGCTCCACCTGGGCTTTCAGCCTGGACACAGAGAAATCCTTGGCACCGGTTACGGAGATAAAGGCGCTGGAGCCCAAGGTGCAGTCCATGGTGCTCACCGCCTCCGGCCACAGCTGCCGCAGGGCCAGGAACACAACAAACTGACCGGTACGGACGTACACATCCCGCCCGGCAGAGTCCTTGATCCGCAGCAGCCGGATGTTCCCTCCGGAGGCTGCCATGGCCCGGCGCATAGAGGGCCGGTCCCCTTCCCCGTCCTTGTCACGCAGGGGAATATAATTCAAGGTAAAGACCTCACCGGCGATCCGGGCCGCCAAGGGGCGCTGGGATAGCTGCTCCCGGTCCAGCCCAAGGCCGCACACCAGCTCCCGGAGGCTCTGGCCCTTTTTGGCTTCTACGGTCTTTCCATCAACGGTCAATTGCATCTGATCACCTTCTTATTATTTATACACAAGGATCATATCATTCATTTGTGAATTTTTCAACATATTTCACCATTTCCGTTCCGGGGTAATAGTGCTGGAGAATTTCCCCATAGGATTTCCCCGCCTGGGCCATGGCCTGGGCCCCATATTGGCTCAGGCCCACCCGATGGCCGTAGCCCCGGGTCTCGAAGGTCAGGCCGTCCCCTTCTACCGTCGCCGCAAAGGCGGCGGACCGGAGGCCCAGACGTTTTCGGACTTCCACACCGGTAAAGGCGGTTCCCCCAATGGTCCAGGTCTCCACGCCGCCGCCGGAGGTATAGACGGTCTCCCCCAGCCAGGCATCCGGATCCCGGGGCAGCGTTATGCCCAAAGCCGCCTCCAGCTCCTTCCGGGAAAAGCTGCGGCTGCCCCGGAAGTATCGGGCCTCCTCCTCCCCTGGGCTGTCGGTGGCCCGAAGGTAGGGATAATCCCTCCCCCACACTGCCACGGCATCTTCCGTCCGCCCTCCGGAGCAAGAGAAAAAGGTAGCCTCAATGAGCTCCCCATCATATGTAAGGACCTGGTCGTCAGTTTCCCCCACCGCCCATCGAAGGGTCTCCAGCTCCTGAGGGCTTCCGCCCCCAGCCAGAAAATCCTCCGGATCCCAATAGGCCTGGCAGCAGCCGGCCTCCCGGCACAGAAGGCCCCCTCCATGCTTGCCTCCGGTGACCATAGCCTTCCGGGTGTAGGTTCTGGCCGCCACTGCCTGGGCCTTCAGAGCCTCTTCTTCAAAATCCGCCGGGATCTCCCCCAGTACCACTCCCACCAGATAGTCCTCCAGATTCTGCTCCTCAATATGGCCCTCCGCCTCCAGGATCCGAACCGTAACGGCCCCGTCTGCCCCTGCCCGGCGAAATTCCGGTGTCTCTCCCCCGGCGGCCCAGGCCATCCGGGTCAGCATCGGCAGCAGCAGGATCGGCACCGCCAGAGCGATCCACAGAACGCGGTGAATGCTTTTCCAGATCAAGCGCATCTCTTCCCCTCCCTTTCCAGATTGCACAGGCTATCTTATCATGGAGGCGGAGCGGAAAGAGGTGAAAAATAGGGCCACAGCCGGTGCCAGAAATATCTTGCATTTGCTTTCCGTATTTGGTAAAATAAGCCCATCTATGACATTATGGAGGAATCAATCATGTCTCAGACAAAGAAGAAATGGGGAGACCGGCCCGATGCCGTCTGGCTGAAGGATATCCCTTCTATGAACCGGATCATGCCCGGCATTATGCCGAACCGGGCAGACAACGAGGCCTTCATCAACCTGGATGTGGATTTCGCCCCCCTGAAGGCCTATGTGGACAAAAAGAACGAGGGGGTGGATCCGGAGAACAAGTATACCTTCTTCCACGTCATCGCCGCCGCCATTGGCAAGGCTTTTGTACTTCGGCCCCGGATGAATCGGTTTATCTGCAATCGGAAAGTGTATCAGCGCAATGACATCACCATGGGCTTTACCGTCAAGAAGAAGTTCAGTGACAAAGCTACCGAGTCCCTGGCCATGTTTACCTACGACCCCAAGGAGACCATGGATTCCTTCCACGAGAAGATCATGAAGGTCATTCACCTGACCAAGAGCGACACGGAGAAGGATACCTCTACGGGCGCCATGGATATCCTGGCCAGCCTTCCCCAGTGGCTGCTGAATCTGCTGCTGGATATCATCCTGTGGCTGGACAAGCAAGGCTGGGTGCCTCAGTCCATTGTAGGCTCCGACCCCAACCACGCCTCCATCTTCCTGTCCAATCTGGGCTCCATTGGCCTGGAGGTGGGCTATCACCACCTGGTGAACTGGGGCACCAACTCCTGCTTCATCGTCATCGGCAAGAAACACATGAAGATGATCCACCATCCCGACGGCACCGAAGAATTAAAGGAAGTGGTGCCTATGGGCATCACCCTGGACGAGCGGATCGCCGACGGCTTCTATTATTCCGGCACCGTAGCCCTGCTCAAGAAGCTGCTGGAGAATCCTGAGCTGCTGGATGCTCCAGCTGACACCCCCGTAGAATTCACCATTTCCCGCTCTTAAGAAAGGAGCTCCTTATCTTGCTGATCCCTGTTTTACTGTTCGCTCTTGGCCTTGTGCTGCTCATTAAGGGCGGCGACTGGTTCGTGGACGGCGCCACCGGCATTGCCGAGCGGTTCCACGTGCCGGAAATCATCATCGGAGCCACCGTTGTCTCCATCGGCACCACGCTGCCGGAGGTCATGGTCTCCTCCACCTCCGCCCTGACGGGCCACGGTGAGATCGCCTACGGCAATGCCGTCGGCTCCATTATCTGCAACACCGCCCTGATCGCCGCCCTCACCGTAGCTGTCCGCCCCGGCCCTGTGGATACCAGGTCCCTGAAGCCGCCGGTGATCTTCTTCTTCACTTCCGCCGCCATCTTCTGCCTGAACGCCTATATTTCCGGCTATTTCAGCAGAGTTTTAGGCGTTGTCATGCTGGCCATCTTTGCCCTGTATCTCTTTGTCACCATCCGCCAAGGCTTCCGCAATCCCGCCGGCCAGCAGGATGAGGATGCCGAGCACGCAGAGGACCTCTCCATGGGCAAAGCCGCCGTGCTGCTGGTGGTGGGTGCCGCCCTCATTGCTGTGGGCGCAAATCTGCTGGTCAACAACGGCACTCTGATTGCCCAGGCAATGGGTGTGCCGGAGTCCGTCATCGCCCTGACCTTCGTGGCCCTGGGCACCAGTCTGCCGGAGCTGGTCACCGCCATTACCTCCCTGGTCAAGGGACACGGTGCTTTGTCCCTGGGCAACATCATCGGCGCCAACATCTTCAACCTGGTCCTGGTCTGCGGTGTCTCCATGACCTTGGCCCCCTTCCGCATCCCCCAGTCCAGCACCATTGCCGGAATGAACGCCTCCCTGGTCCTGGATATCCCGCTGATGCTCTTTGTCATGGCCTTCCTGTGCCTGCCAGCCCTTGCCAGAAAGAAGCTCTCCCGCTTCCAGGGCATCGTGCTGCTGGCCGTCTACGCCGCCTTCTGCGCCATCCAGTTCAGTATGTAAGCATTTTTCGGGGCAGGAATCTGCCCCGAATTTTTTCTTGACTTTTGCCGTCAACCGGTATATAATATAAGTCACATGGGCCCGTAGCGCAGCTGGGAGCGCATTACATTCGCATTGTAGGGGTCGGGAGTTCGAATCTCCTCGGGTCCACCACTATAAAGCCGGTAAACACGATGTTTACCGGCTTTTTCTTTAGAAGGGAACGTTTCTAACAGCCCCCTCTTCATATCCTCACATATGCAGCTGCTCTCTCAGCGCTCCCTGGAGCACCTGGGAGAAGTTGATATTCCGCTCCATGGCCGCCGCATTCAGCCAAGCCGGGATCGTCACGGTCCGGTTAACAGCCCGGTTGACCTTCGCCAGCCGGATGGACGGCATATATACATCCACCAGGGCCGCCCGCTCATTCTCTTCCAATTTCACGGCGTTCAGGGGCGTGGGGGCCGGGATGGGGTCCCCGTCCTCTTCCATGCCGTAGAGGACGGCTCCAAGCAACTCCCGGGCGCTGGCCAGGGCATCGGCATCGTTTTCGCCGCTGGTGGCTACGTCCAGGTCCGGGAAGACCACGGCGATCTCCTCCCCTTCCTCATAGGTGAAGACGGCGGGATAAATATATCTTTCGGGTAATTTTGCCATACAGATTACACCTCCATAAAGGTTGCCAGGAGGGACAGCCAGGTCACCGGAACCGGAGGCCTGACTGCCGCTCGATGCTGTCCAGGGTCTTGCGGGGGATGTCTTTATCCGGATGTTTCACTGTGACACGCCCAGGCTTTGTCGGGTGCTTAAACTGGTGGTGGCTGCCAACGATATTGACCACATCCCATCCATCGGCTTTCAGCGCCTGGATCACTTCCCTGGAGCTGTAGCTTCTCATGGGCTTCCCTCCTGACACACATATATTAACACATGTTATTCTATTTGTCAACGCTAGAAACAAATATTTTTATATATGTGTGCCCAGTCTGGACACCTACTGCACCCGGTCACAGGTGCTCCCGCCCCGGCCTCCTTGTGTTTGCCCCCGGCTCCCGCTCCGGGAGGCCCCTACCATGTAAAGAATCTCTCTCAGCTGCCAAACCTCCGCAACGCGCAGCAATATCTCGATTCTCCGCACCCAACTGGTCCTCACCTTGTTTTGCTCTTTTTGTAACATTTGCTGTGCCTCCTGTCAAAAATTTGTGCAATCTAACTCTTGTGTTTTCACGCCGCAAACTGTAACATAATCCTATAAATTTTTTGCGGCGTTGTACAGCACCGGATTCGGCCATCCGATAGGCAGATCCGGCGATTCTGGCCACCCTGTCCCCTGTTGTCATCATCTCCGCCGTTGTCCACATCTTGGCCAACCGGCGTCTAAAAAAACGCCGGTGTCTAGGCTTGACACCGATAAAAAATAACCGGGCCAGCGCCCGACAAAGAGAAGAGAAAGAAGGAACCACTTATGATCTGCCCCAAATGCGGAGCCATGCTCCAAACGGAAACCAGCTTTTGCCCCACCTGTGGCGAATTTTTAGGGGTGACAAAATGCCCCACCTGCGGCGAGCGTGTGGAGCTCGGGGTTAAATTCTGCCCCCACTGCGGCGTTACCCTGCCCAAAACCGCCGTAGAGCTCCAGCAGGCCAAGGCCCTGGCTGCCGCAACCGCGCAGCCTGCCGACAACGTCCAGCAGCCCCAGATCATCATCAACAACACCAATACCAACACCAACACCGCCAAAGGCGCAGGCATCGAGGCAATGACCTCCCCCAAGAGCCGTTGGGTGGCCCTGGCCCTCTGCTTCTTCCTGGGCGGTCTGGGCATCCACCGCTTTTACGTTGGCAAGATAGGCACCGGGATCCTCTGGCTCTGCACCTGCGGCCTCTTCGGCTTCGGCTGGGTGATCGACTTTTTCTCCATCCTCTTTGGATCCTTTAGAGATAAGTATGGTTTTTGGCTGAGACGGTGAGGAGGATGAGGATTTAAGCCCCCGCCGCGACGAGTCCCGCCGATAGATTTCACACCGGTGTCCAGGTTGGACATCGGGCCCCCAAAAAATTGCCCGGTAAACGTGAAGTTTACCGGGTTTTTTCTATACAAAATCAGGACCCTGCCCAGGGTCCTGACATTTTTTATTTGTAGTCCTGGCACAGGAACATGGGCTTGACGGTGACGACCTCGTCATATTCCTCCTGTTCTACCTGGACGGAGGAATCCAGCTTTTTCAGGTCCTCCTTGACCAGGGCCAGGGATTCCTTGACGCTCTGGGCTCTTCCCTCCCGCAGGACCCGGATCATACGGTCCAGGACGATGGGGTGGGCGTAGCGGGCGGGGAGCGGGAAGTCAGCGGGGATCAATTTTTCCATGTCCTCGATGGAGGACTGCCATTCGGCGGTGACGGTCTTTTTATTGTTGCGGGCGGTGGGGAGCACCTGGGTACCGGAAAACAGGAAGGCGGCAGCAAAGCCCAGCAGCAGGAAGTAGAGGCCGGTGTTGTCGCCGCCTACCAGCTCTTTGATACCATAAACCAGAGAGATGATACCTGCCACAATAATGGCCAGGGCCACCCAGCGGTAGGCGGGATTGGTGCGCTCGTTGATCCGCTTGGCTTTGGCGGCAGCGGCCAGACGGGTGGTTTGCTCCGGGAAAGAGGCCAGGTAGGTTTTTGCCTTCTCCAGCTCTTCCCTGCTCTGTTGGGCCTTTGGTGTCAGCTCCTTCAGGTAGCGGGCCTCTTCCCGCTCCTGCTTCTCCCGCAGGCGGCGCTCCGCCTCTACACTGTGGGTGGGGATATCCGGCAGGAGTCTGGAAATGTGAGCGATCATCATATCCACATCCTGCTCCCACTTGAAGTTGCACTGCTTACTGGTGCCATCGTCCAACTCCACAACCAGATAAGGAATGGCTCCAAAGAGGCCTTTGCCGGAGAAGCCGCCCTTGCTCATGGCCACCCGCTTGAAAACCCGGCGGACAGAGGTCAGGGCTACATAGTACCAGCGGTCAAAATAAAAGCTGTTGAGATACAGGGCCTTGTCCCCCACGCCGCAGGGGCCGTACTTCTTGCAGAATTTCTTATCGACAGACAGGGTGGGCTTGTCCAGGGCGACGGAGCCCAGCTGGGAAGGTGTAAAAATCATGGTGTTACCTCACAAAGAAAAAGAAGGTGGGAGAGTTTCCTCCCCCACCCGAATACTTATGAATTACTTGCCGAGGGTCTCGTACTGAGGCTTTACATCCCGCTTCTTGATGGAATACAGGAAGATGCCCAGGAACAGGGCAGCAAACAGGATGCCCACAGGGTAAGCCAGAGCGGTGTTGTAGCCGTCCTTATTCAGGAACTGGCCCAGGCACTCGTTGCCCAGCATGAAGTAAGTAATGGATACGGCGGTCATGAAGGTTGCGGGGACAGCGGTGATCCAGTAGTTCTTCTTCTCATAGAACAGGAACATGGAGGCAGCCCACAGAACGATCATAGCCAGAGTCTGGTTGGTCCAGCTGAAGTAACGCCAGATGATGGTGTAGTCGATCTTGCCCAGGGCGTTGCCGATACCCAGGATGGCACCGACACCCAGCACGGGGATGCAGAGCGTCAGACGGTTCTTCCAGTTCTTCTGATCCAGGTGGAACCAGTCAGCCAGCACCAGTCGGGCAGACCGGAAAGCGGTATCGCCGGAGGTGATGGGGCAGGCAATAACGCCCAGCATAGCCAGAGCGATGCCGATGCCGCCCATGGTCTTGGAGCAGACGTCATACACAGCGGTGGATCCGCCGCCGCCCAGGGCCAGCAGCTCTTCGCCGGTGTAGATCGCGCAGCCGGCAGCAGCCCAGATCAGGGCGATGATGCCCTCAGTGACCATGGCGCCGTAGAATACGAAGTGGCCCTGCTTCTCGCTCTTCAGGCAGCGAGCCATCAGAGGACTCTGGGTGGCATGGAAGCCGGAGATAGCGCCGCAGGCCACGGTGATGAACATGAAGCTCCAGATGGGAGTGCCCTGGGGATGCATGTTGTAGAAGTGGCTCCAGATTTCGGGGATCTCATAGCCCTTGGTGAAGATACCCAGGGCCACGCCAACGGCCATGACGATGAGGCAGATGCCGAAGACGGGATAGATCTTGCCGATCAGCTTATCGATGGACAGGAAGGTAGCGATGAAGTAGTAGATCAGGATCAGGATCAGCCAGAACATCTTGCTGCTCAGCAGACCGGCAGCGCCGCTCTTGGAGCACAGCAGCTGCAGCAGACCGGCGGGGCCAACGGCAAACACGGTGCCGACCATGACCAGCAGGACCACGGAGAAGACACGCATGACGTTCTTCATGGTACCGCCCAGGTAAATGCCGGAAATCTCGGAGATGGAGACGCCCTCGTTACGCTCGGACAGCATACCGGAGAAATAGTCGTGAACACCGCCGGCGAAGATGGTGCCGAAGGTGATCCACAGGAAGACGATGGGTCCCCACAGGGCACCACTCAGGGCGCCGAAGATGGGGCCAAGGCCCGCGATGTTGAGCAGCTGGATCATGAACAGCTTCCACTGAGGCAGGACCACATAGTCCACGCCGTCGTTGATCTTCACGGCGGGGGTCTCGCGGTCGTCGGGTCCAAAGGTATTCGCTACGACTTTGCCGTAGAAAACGTAACCCAGGATCAGCAGTGCCAGGCAGAGCAAAAAGCTAATCATTTGAACTCCTCCTTGAATGAGTATAGAATTTTTTTGCGATAGAGCAAAGCCGCTATTCGCATGGTGCCATTATGCTACGAGTTGTCCAAAAAATCAACAGGCATTCTTCACAAATTAGACACATCAAATTCTACGTTGTTCACAAAGAGGCCATATTTTGTACATAATTTTCAGGAGTTTCTTTTGAAATTCGGTCAAAACAGCAAAAAATAATCATCAAAGTTTTTCGTCAATTTCAATAATTTCATTTCAGGCCGTGGCCCTGTGGCCCTCTGCCTCTTTGGTCCTGCGCTTGATACAGACCAGGTAAGCAGGGATCAGGAAGCAGTCCGCCAGCACCCAGGCGGCAGGGCTGGCCAGGCACACGGCATCAAAGCCCAGCACCGGAACCAGTCCCAACGCCACGGCAGCCCGGGCAATCATCTCGAAAATACCGGAAATCACTGCCAGGTTGGAGTAGCCCAGGCCCTGGATGGTGAATCGGACCAGGTTTACCCCAAGCAGGGGAATATAGAAGAGCGCCCAAATGGTCAGCATCCGCTGGGCCAGGGGCAGTATCTTCTCTGCCGCGGCAGTATCCCCTCCGCTGAGGAACAGCCCGGACATTTTGCCGCCTACCAAATACAGCACCGCCAGAGCCGTCAGGCTGTAGGCCACACCCAGCAGAGCGCAGTCCTTCACGCCGGTGCGGACCCGGTCCAGCTTTCCGGCCCCCAGGTTCTGACCAGCATAGGTGGCCGCCATGGTGCCCATGGCATCATAAGGGGTGCAGAACAGGGCGGAAACCTTTGATCCGGAAGCAACCGCCGCCATGACTACAGAGCCCAGACCGTTGACGGCGGTCTGCAAGACAATGCTGCCAACAGCCGTGATCGAATACTGCAGCCCCATGGGCAGTCCCATCAGCAGCAGTCTTTTCACATAGTAGCCGTTCCATTTCAGATTCTCCTTTTCCATCCGGAGAATGGGAAACTTTTTCGCCATATACACCAGGCACAGGATGCCGCTGATCAGCTGGCTGATGAGGGTCGCCCATCCGGCACCGGCTACCCCCATCTTCAGAGTCACCACGCACACAATGTCCAGGCCCACATTCAGAAGGCTGGAAAAAATCAGGAAAAACAGCGGAGTCCTGCTGTCTCCCAGAGACCGCAGGATCCCGGACAGCAGGTTATAGAGCATGGTAGCGGGGATCCCCAGGAAAATCAGGAAAATATAGTCATACGCGTAGGAGAAGGTATCCTCCGGGGTGTTCATGGCACGGAGAATATCGGCGCAGCCTACAGTGGTCGCCAAGGTAACGATGGCGGCAATACCGGACCCCAGCCAGATCATATTGCCTACGAAGTTCCGCAGTCCCTGGGTGTCCTTCTCCCCGAACTTCTGGGCCACGGGGATAGCGAACCCGGCACAAACACCGTTGCACAGGCCAAGCACCAAAAAGGAAATGGAGCCCGTGGAGCCCACACCTGCCAGAGCCTCCATGCCCAGGAAATTGCCCACCACCACGGTATCCACCATGGAGTAAAACTGCTGAAACAGCAGCCCCAGCAGCAGAGGCAGCATAAAGGAAAGAATAATGGGCATGGGAGGGCCTACGGTCATATCTTTTGTAGGTTCTTTTTCCATATTACGCACTCACTTTCTTATAGATTCATCGAATTCGGCGCACATATTAGCACTTTTCGGCAATTCTGTCAATCTTGGAAATCTGTATAAAAAATGTACTTGTTTTTTTCTCTTTCATGTCCATCCTGCAATGCGGCAACACAAAAACCCTCTCCTGGGAGAGGGTGGCAGGGCAACGCCCTGACGGGTGTGGGGCAGCACGCAGGACCAAGTTTGTACCGCCCCTCTTCCGTCTCGGCTTTGCCGAGCCACCTTCCCCCAGGGGAAGGTCATAGAGTTACGCTATAGGGATCAGGAGCATCTGCCCCGGAGTGCTTTCCCCCTCCAGGCCGTTGGCCCTTTGGATGGCCTCAACGGTAGACCCTGTCTCCTTGGCGATGGTCCACAGGTCCTTTTTTTCTGCCCGGCAGAGGATCAGAGAGGGGCGGTCCGGGTCCGGAGTGCCGGGCTCTCCCAATTCCAGGCCGGACACCTGTGATATCCCGCTTTTGTCCAGTGTCAGCACCCGGCAGCGAAGCTCCACACTGAGAGAATCCCCGCTGGCAGGCTCCGGCTGAGGCTGGCCGATGGCGCAGGCGGTCACGTAGACGCGGCTGCCCTCCCCTGTGGGCAGGCACTTCTCTCCATCCCAGCGGCTGGTTGCCCCGGCAAGACCATTGTCCTCCTTCCACAGCACCTGGGCTGTACCCCAGGCCCTCAGGATCGTTCCGCTTTCCTGGCGCTCCACTCTGGGGGGCTCCGGCCAGGCGGTCATTTGCAGGGCCCCCGGCACCTGATCCGGCAGACGGCCCCTTCCGGCAACGGTCTCCCAGCGGCTATCCACGATGGGGGCCAGAAGCAGCTCCTCCAGGGTCAGCTTCACAGGACGCAGATTGCTGTAGGCATCCTCCACCCGATGCAGCTCCATCATATCCGAGATGGCATATTGGGCGGTGATCCCCAGTTTCAGCCGCCTGGTGCCGTCGCCCTCCTCCTCCAGCTCCGCAGAGGTGACGGCCGGAATGACCTCCGCCTCGGCATCGCTGCCAAAGGTGCCCTCCAGTTCCGCGAACTGGCTGAAGGGGAAGGAAATGTTCCGGCTCCCGGCGGCCCCCTCTTCCCCGGCCAGCAGCGCCTGAAGTTCTGCCGCGCCCCGGAAGGCCAGCTTATTGCCCACCACCTTCTGATCGCTTACGGTCACACGGACCGTGTAGCACAGGACCTGATCCTCGCCAAAGTCGGAAAGGGCTTCCTCCATCTGGAAGGTCTTCTCTCCGGCGCTTTGGTAAAGCCGGACCGGTTCCACCTTTTCCAGTATATGCACATCCTCCGGCAGGTCCTGTGGCACCCATTGGGTCCCTTCTGCCGGAGCCAGGGCCTGGAGGCAGACTCCCAGACCGCAGCGAACCAATATCTTTCTGGGGGATACCGTCCGGGCGTCCATGGAGGACTGGAAAAGATTCAGAAGCAGCTTTCCCTCCGGCATCATCTGGGGCAGATCCCATCTGCCCTGAATGGCTGCCCAGCCCTCCAGCATCCTGGGCTGGCTGCCGTCCTCCGGCCGGTAGAGCACGAAGAGCAGCATCCCGCCGGAAAAGCCCACCGTGTCCCCCCGCCATTCCTTACTGCGCAGCACCGGCTGGCCCCACACCCCCAGAACCTTCTCCACATCCGGCTGTCCCTCTGCCAGCCGCAGCTCCTGGGTCTGCTCAAACACCCGGCTGTCCATCACAAGCGGATCCAGATAGGAAAAGACCAACTTTTTCATGTCCATGCAACTTCCTCCTTGCGCACTTAGCTTGTCTGGTGGAAGTGTATGCGGCAGAGGTATGAAAAAGAACAGGGCTTGTTCCGCCCCGCATCCACCGCCGCCCCCAGGGAACGGCAGGGGGCCTACCTCTGCCTTAATACGCACCAGCCCAAGGTCAGCAGCATCAGTCCTGCCAAAATACACAAAAAGGCGGAATCGATCCACTGTCCCAGCAGCAGTCCCAGGCCGAAGGCGATCATGCAGCCGCCCCGCATTCGATTTTTTCTGCACACAAAGAAGCACCCCCCTGCAAAGTGTATGCAGAGGGGTGTGGAATTTGACTCAGCCGCCCAGATAGGCCTTGCGGACCTCGTCGGACTTGGCAAGCTCCGGGCCGGTTCCGCTCAATGTAATGGAGCCGGTTTCCAGGACGTAGGCCCGGTCCGCGATTTGCAGGGCCTTTCTTGCGTTCTGCTCCACCAGAAGAATGGTGGTGCCGGACTTGTGCAGCTCCTTAATAATACCGAACACCTGATCCACGATAATGGGGGCCAGGCCCATAGAGGGCTCGTCCAGCATCATCAGCTTGGGGTGGGACATGAGGGCCCGGGACATGGCCAGCATCTGCTGCTCGCCGCCGGAGAGCGTACCGGCGATCTGCTTGCGCCGCTCCTTCAGCCGGGGGAAATAGGTGAAGACCTTCTCCAGGTCTGCCTCATCCACCGTCTTGCGGATATAAGCGCCCATCTCCAGATTCTCCTGGACGGTCATCTCCAGGAAGATCCGGCGTCCTTCCGGGACGTGGGCCAGCCCCGTCCGCAGGAGCTTATAGGCATCCATGTGGGTAATGTTCTGATCGCAGAAGGTGATGGTGCCCGTTCTCGGGTGCATCAGGCCGGAGACCGTTTTCAGTATGGTGCTCTTGCCTGCGCCGTTGGCACCGATCAGAGCCACGATCTCCCCTTCTCCCACTTCGAAGGAGACATTCTTTACGGCATGGATGGCACCGTAGTACACATCAATGTTCTCAATTTTCAGCATGGCTCTCACCGTCCTCCTTGCCTAAGTATGCCTCGATGACCGCCGGATTGGTCCGGATCTCCTCCGGAGTCCCTTTGGCGATGATGCGGCCGTAGTTCACGACGGCGATGGCCTCGCAGACATTCATAACCAGATTCATATCATGCTCAATGAGGAAAATCGCCACATGGAAGGTGTCCCGGATCCGGCGGATCTGGTGCATCAGCTCCGTGGTTTCGCTGGGGTTCATACCGGCAGCCGGCTCATCCAGCAGGATAACGGAGGGGTTGGTCGCCAGTGCCCGGACGATCTCCAGTCGGCGCTGGGAGCCGTAGGGCAAGGATCCGGCCTTGTGGTCAGCGAACTCAGAAAGGCCCATGAACTCCAGCAGCTCCATGGCCTTCTCGTTGGCCTTCTTCTCTGCCTTGTAGTAGCCGGGCAGATGGAGGGTAGAGCTCAGGAAGGAGCACTTGATCTCATTGTGCAGACCCACCTTCACATTGTCCAGCACAGACATATCCGTAAACAGGCGGATATTCTGGAAGGTTCTCGCAATGCCCAGCCTGTTGACCTTGTGGACCGGCATACCCTTGATGTCGATGCCGTTGACCAGGACGGAGCCCCGGGTAGGCTGATAGACACCGGTGAGCAGATTGAAGATGGTGGTCTTACCGGCACCGTTGGGGCCGATCAGGCCGGAGATCTCGGTAGGACCAATGGTGATGTTGAAGCTATCCACGGCGGTCAGGCCGCCGAAGTCAATGCCCAGGTTCCGCACGTCCAAAACAGGCTGCTTGCCCTGATCCTGCTCCCGGACGAAGGTCACGGTAGGCACTTTCAGGATCTTCTTGGAATACTCATTCATTGCTGCCAGCCTCCTTTTCTTTCTTGCGGAAGATTCCCGCCAACTTATCGGCGATCACGGACACAAAGTCCTTCACCTTGGGAGACCAGGTAAAGAGCATGACAACAATCAGAACAACGGCGTAGATGATCATCCGGTAATCCTGCAGGCCCCGCATTGCCTCCGGCAGGATGTACAGCACCGTGGCGGAAATAATGGACCCCAGGATGTTGCCCATGCCGCCCAAAACCACAAAGACCAGAATGTTGATGGAGGTGTTGAAGTTGAACTTGCTGGCATTGATGGAGCCATAGTTCATGGCATACAGGGCACCGGCCATACCGGCCAGGAAGGCAGACACCACAAAGGCCTTCATCCGGAAGGCAGTGACGTTGATGCCTACGGATTCGGCAGCGATCCGGTTATCCCGGACGGCCTTGATGGCCCGCCCTTCCTTGGAATTGATCAGATTCTGAACCACAAACAAGGTGAAGAGGATCAGAACAAAGCCGATGGCGAAGGTGGAAAGCTTGGCAATGCCGGTAGCGCCCCGGGGGCCGGAGATGATCATCTTGCCTCCCGCCGCCAGCGTCAGTCCATCGGAGCCGATAGCCCCATGGACTCCGGCATCATCCACGCCCAGATACAGATTGCCAAAGATGTTCTTCATGATCTCGCCGAAGGCCAGGGTCACGATTGCCAGATAGTCGCCCCGAAGCCGCAGCACCGGGATACCGATGAGGAAGCCGATAACGCCAGCCAGCACGCCGCCGACGATCATGCCCAGCACCAGGCGCAGGGGGCCGCTGGGCACCGCCTCTGCCAGAAGGGCCGTGGTGATGATGCCGGTAAACGCGCCGATACCCATAAATCCGGCATGACCCAGGCTCAGTTCCCCGCAGATACCCACCAGCAGGTTCAGGGACACGGCCAGTACAATATAGGCGCAGGCGGGAACCAGGAAGCCCTTGGTGGTGCTGTTCAGCTTTCCCTGGGTATTGAGAATTTGAAGGATCACAAACGCCACAGTCACCAGAATATAGGTAGAGGCGTTTTTCACTTGATTCTTAATCAGTTTCTTTTTCATGGTACGCACCTCACACCTTCTCCTGGACCTGCTTGCCCAACAGGCCCGCGGGCTTCACCAGAAGGATGATGATCAAAACACCAAACACAATGGCGTCGCTAAACTGGGGGCTCAGATAGGCCTTGCTGAAGGTCTCGATAATGCCGAGGAGGATACCGCCCAGCATAGCCCCGGGGATAGAGCCAATGCCGCCGAAAACCGCCGCGGTAAAGGCCCGGATGCCAGGCATAGAGCCGGTGGTGGGCTGCAGGGTAGGCACCGTGGAGCACAGCAGCACACCGGCGATGGCCGCCAAGGCAGAGCCGATGGCAAAGGTGGTGGAGATGGTCTGGTTCACATTGATGCCCATGAGCTGGGCAGCGTCCCGGTCCTCGGAGACGGCCCGCATGGCCTTGCCGGTCCGGGTCCTGGTGGTGAACCAGGTCAGCCCCAGCATAATGATGACGGAAGCGGCAATGGTGTAGATCACCTCACCGGTGACCACCAGCTGGCCTCCGGCCAGGCGCAGGGGCGCAAAGGTCACAATGGAGGTAAAGTTCTTGGGGCTGGAGGACCAAATCAGCTGGGCGGCGTTTTGCAGGAAGTAGCTGACACCGATGGCCGTGATCAGCACCGCCAGGCTGGGAGTGCCCCGCAGGGGCTTATAAGCCAGTCCCTCAATGAGGACGCCCAGCAGCGTGCACACCACCATAGCCGCCAGAATGGACACAAATACAGGCAGCCCCAGATAGTTGGTCACGCAGAAGGAAATGTAAGCTCCCACCATGATGATATCACCATGGGCGAAATTCAGCATCTTGGCAATGCCGTACACCATGGTATAGCCCAGGGCAATGATGGCGTAAACGGAGCCGATGCTGATCCCGTTGATCAGATACTGGATGATTTTCATGAATCGATCCCTCTCTTTCTTCATTTTTCTCAACAGCCTATGAAAACACCGGAGTGCCTCCGATGCTTTCATAGACTGCTGATCGTAAACATCTCTTTAGGGGATGGGGGCCGAAGCCGCCCATCCCCTTTGATGGGATTTGCTTTTGTTCGGAGCTTAAGCCATGGGAACGTAAACGCCGTTCTCGATGACCACAGCGGCAGGAGCCTTGGAGATCATGCCGTTTTCGTCCCAGTGCATGCCGGAGCCGGTGAGGCCATCCACAGTCATGGTGGCGAACTGGGCCTCCAGGGCGGTGCAGATGTCGGAAGCGGACTCGGTACCGGTGATACCGGCGGCGTTCATAGCGTTGTACAGGGCGTAGATGACATCGTAGCCGTCAGCAGCGAACTGGTTGGGCACCAGGCCGTTCATCTTCTCCTTGAACTTGGTAACGAAGGACTGGGTAGCCTCGTCGGAAGCGTTGGCATCGAAGGGGGTCATCAGGGTCAGGCCCTCAGCCAGGGCGGTGTCGAAGCCTTCCACGGTCAGGATGCCGTCCATGCCGTCGCAGCCGAAGAACTTGGGAGCGTAGCCGATCCGGTTGGCGTAGGTCAGGATCTGAGAAGCCTCGGTGTAGTAGATGGGCAGGAACACCAGGTCAGCACCGGCATCCTGGCACTGGGTGACCTGAGTGGACAGGTCCGCCTTGTTGTCAGCGGTGTAGGAAGTGGTGGCTACGATCTCGACGCCCAACTTGCTAGCATTGGTGGAGAAGCCGTTGTACAGGCCGGTGGAGTAGTCATCGGAGGAGTCGTAGATGATGCCGACCTTGGAACCGGCGAACTTGGTGGACACCAACTCAGCAGCGGAAGCGCCCTGGTTGGGGTCGGTGAAGCACATCTGGAAGACGTTGGGGCCGGACAGAGCCAGAGACTCTGCGGAAGCGGAGGGGGTCAGGTTGAACATGTTGTCAGCGGTAGATTCGGGAGCCACAGCCAGAGCGGAGCCGGTGGTGACCTGGCCAGCCATGACCTGCATGCCCCAGTCCTTCAGAGCGTTGTAGGCGGAAACGGCCTTCTCGCCGTCGGCCTCGTCGTCCTGAGCGTTGAACTCGATCTGCAGACCACCCTTGGCGTTGATCTCCTCAACAGCCACTTCCATGCCGGCCTTCACAGCCAGGCCATAGGCAGAAGCGCCGCCGGTCAGAGGGCCGGACATACCGACCTTTACGGTGCCGGTGCCAGCGGGGGCCTCAGCAGCCTCACCGGCTGCCGCGGTGGTCGCCGCGGTGGTGTCGGCAGGGGCGGAGGAAGAGCTGCCGCAGCCGGCAAAGCTGGCTGCTACCATGGCCAGAGCCATAGCAAATGCAAGATACTTTTTCATTTTTTCTTTTCTCCTTTGCTTTGGAAATGTGTCCATATTGTATCTCACAGATGGACATTTGTCAACAAGTCAAGCACTACAAAATCGCTTCATAATTTCTTAATTTTTCTGTGCAGAACTGACAAGGGCAGCAGAGAAAAAAATAACCCTCTCCTGGGAGAGGGCGGCAGGGGCAAAGCCGAGCCACCTTCCTCCAGGGGAAGGCTTTCGTTTTTATAGTACGGACTTGACCACCCGCAGCACCTGGGACAGCACCGGCACGCAGGCAGAGGCTCCGTAGCCGCCGTTTTCCACCACCACAATAAACGCCAGGGGATATTCCTCATCCATCAGGAAACCCGCAAACATGGCATTGGACCGCTTTCCGCCTCCCAGCTGGCTGGTGCCGGACTTGGCGCAGACGGAAAAGCCGGGGAAGTTGCCATCCCCATAGATGGTCTGAACATTGTTGCGGAGATACTGCTGCAATGTTTGGGCGGTACGCTCGCTCATGATCCGGTCGGTCTTTTGGGCGGAAGCTTCATAAAGAGTCTCCTCTCCCCGGGTCACGGCAGAGACCAGAAAGGGCTCCAGGCCCTTGCCGCCTGCCGCAATGGTGCCCATAAAGGTCATGAACCGGGCGGGATTTACAAGATCCGTGTGCTGGCCGATACAGCTCCAGGCGAAGGAGGCACCACCGGTATTGGAGATGTCATAGTTGCCGGAGGCGCTGGTGACGCCATCGAAGGAGACGGGCTTGGTGATGCCGAACTTCTCCACGTATTTCTCCATATTCTTCCTGCCCACCAGCTTGGCGATCTGGGCGAAGGCGCAGTTGCAGGAGTGGGCCAGCGCCCCTTTCAGGTCCAGTGTGCCGTGGGCTGTTTCGCAGGTAACGGCGGTATCCTCGCCGTATTCATACTTTCCGGTGCAGGTAAAGCTGCGGCTTTCTATGTCGCTGACGCATTCCAAAGCAGCCGCCGCTGTGACAATTTTGAAGATGGAGCCGGGGACATAGCTGGACTGCAAAAAACGGTTCAGGTATACGCCCTCGTAGCTCTCTCCGGTCAGGTCCGGCACATTGTCCGGATCATAGGTAGGCGACGTGACGGCGCACAGGATCTCTCCGGTCTTATAATTGTAGATGCCTACGGTGCCCTTCCGGCCGTTCAGCGCCGAGAGGGCCGCATTCTGGATCTGGGCAGAAAGGGTCAGGTGCTCCACGCCCCCCGTCCCGGCAAAATTATACAGGCCGTCAACCTTATCATAGCCTGCCATAATGGCGGCGTAGTGGCCCACAGCCTTGGCCTGGATGCTGCCGGACCGGTCCCCCAGCCAGTGGAGGGTAGCGGCCCTGGTTTGGGCATTGTCGGAATAGGTGCGGTTTTCGTCGATATCCAGCAGCACCACATCGTTCCGGTCTACCACCGTGCCGTTGCCCAGGTTGCTGCCCTTGTACACATGGGGAGACCCGGTGGATACCACCCAGGTATCCGCCTGAAATACATACTCCGCGACAAAGAAGCCCATGCCTCCCAGAAGCAGGAGGATAAAGGCTCCCATCAGCCAGCTTCGTTTGGTTACTCTGTTCATATGCTTCTCCTACTTGGTATATCGGACGGCAAAGCTGGCATTCTGCCGGGTGTCTGCCGCCTTCACAAAGGCCAGCAGTCCCCAAGCGCCGATCATGCTGGTGCCGCCGTTGGAAAGGAATGGGAACGTCACACCGGTAAAGGGCAGGACATCCACCGTACCCAGGCAGTTCAGCGCTGCCTGGATGAGCAGTATCCCCGCTGCCGTGCAGCCGCC
>OLHG01000767.1_pt1 | contig 21985 bp, 17 predicted proteins | sample 1605971 | NCBI WGS metagenome assembly OLHG01 (sample SAMN03283289) | human gut metagenome | biome: human-associated habitat; material: feces | host: Homo sapiens | place: Peru | collected 2012 | reverse complement strand
GGTTTTAAAAGAACGTTCTTTTTATAAAGTGTCTATTTTTACTTGACTACTTCATGCTTAGTTCTTATTTTATTTTACAAAAAAACTTAAGCAAAATACTTAAGTTTAATCTGGGTCATAATATGCAAATGATGTTACTTCATCTTCAGATGGTTTATTTTCAAATTCAATTTTTTGTGTTTTCGAAGAATATTTCCCTGATGCATCTGTTATTGTATATTTAATCCAGTATTGGTCAATACCCCTTAATGCATCAACTTCATGGTATACAATATGAGTTATTTTATAATCATCTTTATCATCCCAAGGCTCTAAATGATTATAATTAATATCATTAATACTTACTACTTTATAAACGTTTTCCTTAAATTTAATAATTGGTGTAGCAATATCTTCGGGATTATTCCAATCTTTTAAATATGTTCCTGAGGTATTATTAGCAATCCATCCACGTTTACCTTCGGGAAGCTGTACGTAATACCAATATAGGTTAGGATCATTTAAACTATATTTTATTACTTTATAAATTCCACCTTTTTTAACTTGACCAAGAATGTTTGAATATCTATCTGCTTGATCTCTAATATTAATATAATCTGTAAGAATTTCTACATGCCATCCTTTTTTAGCTTCCTCAATTCTTCTTTCCTCAACTTTGGCTGCACGATATTTTTTTACTCCAATAAATCCTCCGACAACAAGTCCAATACAAAGTAATGTTATAAAAAATTTTTTCACACTTTCACTTCCTTAAAGATATCTTATCATATTTTACTATTTATTGCTACTTTAAAAAATATGTTTACATAGATTATTGTATAGTAAGTTTAGTTGTGGTAGAATATACCTTACCAAAAGGGGGATATATGGATAAATTATATTTAGATTTTGATGAACACGGTCTTCTTATAATGTATATTGAAGGTAACCTAGAAAAATTTAAAAGTGCGTTGAAATATGAAAATGGGAAATATATTTTTGGAATTGAAAAAAGGTTAATCAAAGATAAAAACTTAATAGATAAATTAAAGTACGAACACGTTTCTTTAATACCTAAAGTAGATACAATTAACTGTAAAAAGAAAACTAAAGTGGAATCAACTGATGAAGAAAAATATGAAGTTCGTGGTTTACCTGATGACATTATTTTTGATGGTAAAAATTTTTATAGTTTAGTTCCTTTAGAGTGGAGAGATAATGGTAAGTATTTCACTTGCCTTAATACATCTTACACAAGAAGTACTGTGATAAGTTTACTAAAGAAAAGATTTTTTGATATTTCTGTAATGAATGATTATTTAAATGATACGATTTTACCTAAAATTTTTGATGTGAAAGATGTAGATAGAATCGATTCATATGAAGCAAGATGTAAAGTTGATAATGGAATACTTGATAAGCTCGAACTTCCTGCGTACGCTAGAAAAATGGATATAAAATACGAGAATGGTAAAATTATTTTAGAAAGGCCTACTATTTTAATAAAAATAAATATTCCAAAAACTGCTTCACAGATAAATTGTGAACTCGTCTCTAAATATACAAGAAATGGTTTTTTGTATGATATATATATTCCTGACAGTGTAAAACAAGTTGATTATTTATATGATTTTTATTCCGATAAAATAAACTCACTTATTTTTGACAAAGATTTTAATGGGCAAGTTGCTAAACATGCTTTTATTTCTTCTAATTTAGTTAATAATTTAAAAATTCCTTGTAACATAGAACTAATGAAAAGTATTATCAATTTTAGTTATGAAGGTTTTACATATATATTTGATAAAAATAGCAAATTAACATTGATTTATAAAAACGAAAAAGAACTTTTGGACTTTTTACATTATTTTATATTGTTAGATAAAAAGTTGGATAGTAAAAAAAGTAGAAAGTTTATATTTGATGAATCATTTGATAAATATGTTCCAGGTATAGAATTTAAGTTTGATAATGAAATTTGGGAATATCCTTTACGTGATTTTTATAAAAAAACATCTTTAAAGGATATTGACATAACATTATGTGGCCCTGAAATTTCCAAAAAAGTTCAAAATAAAATAAAAAAGATGATTAAAAATGATATTGTGCATTTTGTAATTGAAAAGTTAGAGGAAACTAAAAATCAAGACCAAACCGAAGAAAAGCAAGAAACAAATAAAACAACTTTAATTGCCGATGACATAATCGAAGAAATATTATCTATTGATTATTTTGGACTTAATAAAAATGATGTTAAAAATAAAATTAATGAAATATTAATTAAATATAATAAAGATTTATCAAATTTAAAAGAGGGATTGTCCCTACAGAGTGAGGAAGGCCTTTATACAGAACTTTTAATAAAATTAAATTTGTTAAAGGATAATTTATATCATAATTTTGAAAAAAATATAGATGTTTTTGATATGCTTGATGAAGTTAATATTTTATTAAGCATTTTAAATAATGAAGAAGTAATTATAAATACCTCTTTAGAGAAAGATTTTTACCTTTTATCTAATAACATTCTTCCTTTTACTAATGAAAAAATAACTAATGATTTAAAAAGTTATTTAGAAAATGAAAAACATAAATTAGAGAGTTATCTTCTTACTAATGAAAATAGACCTTATGAAGACATGGATAAATTCATTTTAAGTATTAGAACATATTTAAATATAACTTTATTAAGTATAAGAAATTATTTAAATAAGGAAGAAATCCTTGATGTAATTAGAGATTATACAAATATGCAAATGAAAATTAATTATAAAGAACCAATTAAAAACTATTTATCTATTGTTTTATTAGAAATAGATAAAATTAAAAATGAAATATTTGATATTAATCCAACAAATCTCGAAGTACATAACATTATTGATAAAATTAATATTGATTATAGCAATATGGAAAGTAATGAAATTATTAAATATGTTGATAGTATTTTAATGGAGATTTATGGATTATATTATAAGATTAAATTTAATAATATAAGTAAATTGAAGAAAGAAAGTTATAAAATGAGGTTATTAAAATGAGTAGAGAATTAGAAAACCAAATTAAAAGAGCAAATAATATGCTTGAATATTATAATGAAAAACTTATTAAGGATGAACAAAAATTAAAAAGTGCAAAGTCAAATAAAAATCTTGAATTAATTGAAATTATTATACTTTTTGTTATTAATACAATGTTTTTTATATTAGTAACATATGCTTTAGCTACGGGAAATATTTTACCTGGTTTATTAACTTCAACCTTATATGCTGGTACATTAGATAAATTAGTAAAGAATTCAAAAGGATATAAAAAAATAAAAGAAAATTATTTAAGTCTTAAACAAAATGTTATTCAAGATAGTAGTTATATTAAAACTTATGAAGAAGAACTTAATAAAGCATTATCTAAATTAAATGAGTTACAAAATGAAAGCGTTTTAGAAAGTAATTTTACTTTAAATAGCGAAGAGAACTTATCTAAACCTTTAGTAAGAAAAAGAATATTAAAATAAGAAAGGAGCATTATGGAAGAAAAAGCTGTTAATAATGGAGTATACTTAACATTTATTTCAGAACCAGAAATAGAAATGCCACATAAATTAAATGTTTTTAGAGAAAAAGGAATAGGCGCATCTCAAACAAATTTCACTGAATATTTATATGGAGAAAATAATTCGTATTTAACTACTTATGAAAGTCTAAATAAAAAGCAAAACACAAGCGATAGTATAAGAAATTATAATATTAAAAATTATTATGGCATTAGACCAGTTTTAAAAACTGATGGTTTAATGAGTGAACTTATAAAACAAAATGCAAAGTTAATTAGTAATGATGAAGTAGTTTTAGGAAGTTATCCCACAGAAATAGTTACAGATAATAGACTTATTGCTTCTTTAAAAAAACTTGATTTTAATTGGAATGTTTATAATATTCCGATTGGTGACAATGTTACACCTTGCCAAACTGTTATGTTTAATAATGAAGAGTATGTTTATATAAAGAATAAAGATATATTTGTTAAAGTTAATCCTCTTATTTGGTATTATGATGAAGCGTCGAACTGTTTAGTTTCAAAAGACATCATCACAGCGTTTTACACTAAAATAGGAATTAATGATTTTATAAAATATGGTTATAATTTTATGAATCAATATTTAATTAGAGATATTCTTAAAATAAATTTAATAAGTTTAACTAAATCTGTTAATTTAGTAATGAAAAAAGATTCTAGTGAAATGTATTTACCATACGATTATGATATTGATATGGATAACGAAGGAAAACTATATTCACACGATGAAAATGAATATAATATAAATATTGGTGAAAATGTGACTTTAATAAGTATAAATTCTTTGCAGTATACTTTTAAAAATAGTTATAAACATAATCCTATATTTAATATAACTATTAAAGGAGATAATAAAAGAATTCATATTCACGCATTTGATTTTGCTTCACTAGGAATAAATTCAAAAATTCATAATTTGACTATTGACTCTACAAATGTAGACTTAGAAAGTCCAATGATTTGCGTTGGTGGTTATATAGATAATGTAAGTTTAAAATGTGATTTAAATTACTTTACTTCGTTATTTTTATCTGGTGATGTTATAAAACACAATTTATTAAAGGGCTCTAATTTAACTATTAGTTATACATCTGAAAAAGAATTACTTTTATTTTTAAACGATATAAAAAAAGTAGCGGATTTACTTAAGAAAAATGCTTTAAAAGGTAATCATATCTATTTTGGTTATAAAAAAACAGCTTATAATTGTGTATCTTTAGATAATAAGGATTATAATTTTGAGGCAAATAATCTATTTGAACAAATAGGATTAGCTGACATTACTTTAGATGGACCTGAAATAAACATAGAAAAAGTTGAGAAAATAGTTGGCATTAATTTTAATCTTATTCATACTCCTGATGATGAACCACAAAAAGAAATCTCTAAAGTAAATGATGAACAAGTTCTTTCAAAAGAAGCAGAGCATATACTTGATTTAGCTAAAGAAATAATAAGTATTGATTACATTGGAATTGATAAAGAAAATATACGCGAAAAAATAGATGAAATAATTGATGAATATAATAACCTTTATTCTAAGGAAACAAAAGGTTTATCATTATCCACGAATAGTGCTTTGTATACAAATACAGTTATTAAACTAGAAAACTTAAGAGATACTTTATACCATAATTTTGAAAAAAATGTTGATTATTATGATTTATTAGATTTAATAGAAAATATGATTAAAAAACTTAATGATGAAGAAGTAGAATTAAATTATGAAATTTTAAATGATATTAACACATTAAATAATATTTTAAAATATACTGATGATGATCAAACTAAAAATGAAATTATTTCTTATTTAGAGGGTGAAAGGCAATCTATTACGGATTTTTTGTTAGGAAAAAAAGAAATTGATTATAAAAATATAAATGATTTTATTAAAAAATTTAGAATATTTTTAGTACCAATTCTTACAAAAGTAAGTGGCAATGTATCAAAAATAGATGTAATGGAGCAAATTAAAAATTATGCTATAAATGAAATGAATAATAAATCTTTAGAAAATAAAAATAATTATATAAGGGTTATATTAACTGAAATATCTAAAGTTAAAGAGGATATACTTAAACTTGATAATAGTTATACTTTCGAAGAAATAGATTTTTCATCCTTTAATACAGGAAATGAAATAATTGATTATTTAGATAGTTTATTTATAAAGTACTATGGAATATATTTAAGACTTTATGATGAAAAACAAAAACAAAATGTTTATAAGAAAAATTTAATTCCTAAAATATATTAAGTAGTTGCTTGCAAAGTAACTGCTTTTTTAATATAATTATTATAGTAAAGGGTGTAAGATATGGATAGAATATATATGACATTTCCCACTGAAAGTGATTTAAGAGAATATCCGTGGTTAAAAGAAACAGTGGCTTCCGATTTAACTTTCTATGTTGGAGGTTATATTACAACTGATGATATAGTTTTAGATAAATTTTCCGCAAGTAAAAAAATAATTAATAAAAATACTTCATTAAGACCAGTTATTAAGGCTAATGCTTCACTTATTCCATTCATTAAGAAACATAAAATTAATAAGGGAAATTTAGATTTCAAAAATATTAGTTTTGGAACTTATCCTTTAAGTTATGTTACAAAACTATTTCATTTAAATCCTAGTAACTGTGTAAAAACCGGTAAAAAAAGGACCTTAATTCAAAATGGTGAAATTATTACATATGATGAATATGCTTATGAAAATAAAAAATTTATTTTTGCAAATAATGGTTTAATCGAATTAAAACCTCTTGAGTGGGAATATAATGAGAAAACAAATAGTCTAATTTGTAAGCAGGTTATATGTGATGTTCGTTATACTAAAAATAGTAATTCTGTTTTACTTTCATATATTTATATGAATTATTATCTTTTTAAAGAATTATTAGAAAGTTATGAAATTGATAAATCTAGTTCTGTAAAACTTTGTATTGATAAAGAAGGCGCTTCTTTTTTTAATCCTTATTATAATTATATGGAAATGGACGAAGATGGTAATATTATTTGCCACGATGTAAAATCTTATGAATTGACTATTCCAAAAGAGGTAAGAAAAATAAATCAAGCAGCAAATAGTTCAATTGTTGATGGTGACAATTATGATTTGAATTTAAATATTGATATTGATGGAAGTAATTTAAAAATTAACTCTAATTCTTTTAACTTTAATTATCCTGAAATTAATGTTTTAATTAATAATTTAACAGTTCATAATATTACTAAAGAAGTAGAAACATGTGCTTTTAATTGTAAAAAAACTATTGAAAATATTACAATTCCATGTGATTTTGCTCTTTTTTCTAGATTATATTTAAGTGGCGGTATTACAGCTATAAACCTTTTTGAAAACTCAAATTTTATTCTAACTTATGAAAATGAAAAAGCCCTAGTGAAGTTTGTTAATGATATAAATAGATTTTTTAAATTAATATACAAAAGTTTTCAAATAGAGAAAGAAAATTTCACTTGGACTAATAAAGTAACTCGGATAGATTTTACTTATAAACATATTTTATATAAACATGAAAATGCACTAACATGCATTCCTAATGCTAAATTATTAAAAAACAAAGAAATATTATCAATTTTAAAAGTAAGCTCTTTTACTTTAAAAGGTCCAAAAATTAGCGATGAATTAATATCAAAGTTATTTCCAAATTTTACTGTAAAAAAAGAATTTATTGATGTCCAAGAAAAAAATACAACTAAACAAGATGAAAAAATGAAAGCGGAAAAACCAAAACTTTCAAAAGAAGCTGAACATATACTTGATCTTTCTAGAGAAATATTAAGTATTGAATATATAGGACTTGATAAGGATAGTGTTAAAACAAAAGTCAAAGATATTGTTGATGAATATAATAATGGTTTATCAAAGAAAAATGAGGGGCTTTCACTAACAACAAATAATGGAGTTTATACAAATGCAGTTATTAGGTTAGAAAATTTAAGGGATTCACTGTATTATAACTTTGAAAAAAACCTGGATTATTATGATATTTTAGACTTAATAAAAAACATGATTAAGAAAGTAAATGATGAAAAGGTTAATTTAGATTATGAAATTTTGAAAGATTTAGATACGCTTAATAAAATTCTTGATTATAATAATGATAATAATACGCAAAAAGAACTTATTACTTATTTAGAAAATGAAAGTAAAAGAATAATTGACTATTTATCTGGAAAGGCAGAAATTGATTATAAAAATATAGATGAATTTGTTAAAAAGTTTAGATTATTTTTAGTACCAATACTTGTAAGGGTAAGTGGTGATGTATCAAAAATTGATGTGATGGAGCAAATAAAAGATTATGCTATTGAGGAAATGAACAATAAAACTTCGGAAAATACAAATAATTATATAAAGATTATCTTAAGTGAAATAGATATAACGAAGCATCTTATTTTAGAACTTGATAGTAATTATACATTCGAAGAACTAGATTATTCATCATTTAAAACAGGTAAAGAAATAATTGATTATTTAGATAAAAAATATATGGAATATTATAAAATATATTTAAATCTTATGGAAAATAAAGTTAATGAAGAAAATTATGAGAATAGTAAAGTTCATTTAAATATTTAAGTGGTTGCTTGCAAAGTAACTGCTTTTTTAATATAATTATTATAGAAAAGGGTGCAAGATATGGATAGAGTATATATGACTTTTTTAACGGAAATGTCACCATTATCAGACTACAAAAGTGGGATGACAACTTTATATGAACCTCTTAATGTAAGCGAAAATGGAGTAATGCAAACTGATTTAACAGAGTTTTTATATGATAAAAGAAATGATTATTTTGTATCATATGAACCAGTTAATGATATATGTAGTAAAAAGAAAATAAAAAATAGTTTAGGAATAAACGAGCGCCGGTTTAAGGGCGATAAAGAAGTATATTATGGTATTAGACCAGTTATTAAGACAACTGGCTCTCTTGAAACTTTCATAAGCAAAAATAGTATTAAAGATTTAGGCAATGATGAATATATGCTTGGCTATTATCCACAAGAGGTTGTTACTGATAAAAATTTAATTCAAGAATTAAGAGTATTTTCTGATTATAATGAAAAAGATTATTCTATTCCTAAATATTCTTCTATAGTGCCATGTAAGGGAGTTACATATGAAGGCGAAGATTATATTTATATAAGTGGAAAGAATACTACTTATGTAAAGGTACAACCGTTAATATGGAAGTATGATAAAGAAAGTAATAGCCTAATTTGTAAAAATATTATCGCGGGTTTTTTAACCAAAACCAAGCCAAAGGCGTTTTTACATGAGGGATTTGACTTTTTAAATGAATATTTGTTAAGGGATATTTTCAAAGGTAGTATTAAAAGTTTAACCGATAATGTGAAAGTTTGTAATGAAATTATACAAGGTGACTTGCAACGATTTTATCTTCCTTATGAAGGAGCTATTGAAATGGATGAGGAAGGAAAATTATATTCACATGATGAAAAAACATATGAAATTAATATAGGCCCAAAAGTAAAAGTTATATCTAGTAATGCTGTAGAAAATTTATTTGATAATTGCCATAAAGATGGAACATTTGGTGTTGACATTAATATTAAAAGCGATGATCTTACTATTTTATCACAAGCATTTGATTTTTCTAAGTCAGGTATTGATGTTTTCATTAGTCATGTAAATATAGATGCAAAAAAACTTTCTTTAGCAGAAAAGGTATTTTCAAATGCAAACATGCAAGTAGTTCCAAGATGTGATGAGGTATCTATTCCGTGTGATATTAAACTATTTGCAAGACTTTATTTGAGTGGAAATAAAGTTGCTAGGAATTTACTTGATAGATCCTTTTTAAAAATTAATTATACATCAGAAAGAGAACTTGTTTCATTTTTAAATGATGTTCAAAGATTTGTTAATTTGTTTTCCAAATATGGAGAAAAGTACACTAAAAATGAATATAATCCAAAAAAACAAGAGAATAATAAAATTGATTTTGTTTATAAACATGATTTATATGAATTTTCCCATTTTGATCTTGTTACATATAATTGTAAAAGTGAAAATTTATTTTACAAACTTCACACTTATGAAATTGTGCTTTCTGGCCCAAAAATTAATGAAAAACGCGTGTCATCATTTTTCAAAGATTACGCAAGAGTTAAATTTGAGTTCACTGATAAAAAAGCTAGGGAAGAATCTGCTGATATTGTTGAGGATGAATCTCTTACTAAAGAAGCAGAACACATACTAGATCTTGCTAGAGAAATAATGAGCATTGATTACATAGGTCTTGATAAGGAAAATGTTAAAACAAAAGTCAAAAATATTGTAGGTGAATATAATAATAGTTTGTCAAAGAAAACTGAAGGACTTTCATTAACTACAAATAATGGAGTTTATACAAATGCAGTTATTAAGTTAGAAAATTTAAGGGATTCACTGTATTATAACTTTGAAAAAAATCTTGATTATTATGATATTTTAGATTTAATAGAAAACATGATTAAAATGCTAAATAATGATGAAGTTAATATAGATTATGAAATTTTAAAAGACTTAGAAACTTTAAATACTATTTTAAAATACAGTAAAGATGAACAAACTAAAGAAGAAATTATTACTTATTTGGAAAATGAAAGACAATTCATTACTGACTATTTATCTGGAAAGGCAGAAATTGATTATAAAAATATAGATGAATTTGTTAAAAAGTTTAGATTATTTTTAGTACCAATACTTGTAAGGGTAAGTGGTGATGTATCAAAAATTGATGTGATGGAGCAAATAAAAGATTATGCTATTGAGGAAATGAACAATAAAACTTCGGAAAATACAAATAATTATATAAAGATTATCTTAAGTGAAATAGATATAACGAAGCATCTTATTTTAGAACTTGATAGTAATTATACATTCGAAGAACTAGATTATTCATCATTTAAAACAGGTAAAGAAATAATTGATTATTTAGATAAAAAATATATGGAATATTATAAAATATATTTAAATCTTATGGAAAATAAAGTTAATGAAGAAAATTATGAGAATAGTAAAGTTCATTTAAATATTTAAGTGGTTGCTTGCAAAGTAACTGCTTTTTTAATATAATTATTATAGAAAAGGGTGCAAGATATGGATAGAGTATATATGACATTTTTAAGCAAAATAGATGTGCAGATTCCTTCGATGTTAAATATTTTAAGAAAAAAGGGAACTAATGCAACTCCAACTGATTTTGTTAAGTATTTATATTGTAATTATTCAGATTTAATTGCTAGTGAACCATTATACGAAAAACAATATTTATCTCATTGGGATAAAGCGTATATAAATGGCATTAAAGAATATTATGGAATAAGACCAGTTATTAATACAAATAATATGGAAAGCTTTATAGAAAAAAATGGTATCTCTATTAAAGAAAATGAAATTATATTAGGTAGTTACCCAACAACTATAATTAAAGATGAAATGTTAATTTCAAAATTAAGTAATGCATATAAAGAAAATAAATTTAATGATAAAAAGTATCATATACCAATAGGAGATAAAATAATAGAGTGTGATTCATTTACTTTAGATGGTGAAGATTATGTTTATATAAAAGAAAATGGGTTATATGTTAAAGTAACGCCACTTAATTGGTATTATGATGATGTATCACACTGTTTAGTTTGTAAAGACATAATTGCAGGTTTTTCTATAGAAATGAATGATAGAGCTTTTGAAAAATATGGTTACAACTTTCTTAATGAATATTTATTAAAGGATGTCCTTCAAGATAAAATAACTAGATTAACAGAACCAGTAGATTTAGTTAATCAAAAGTATTTAGATGAATTACAACGAATTTATTTTCCTTTTAACTCTGACTTTGAGGTAAGTAATGATGGCAAACTTTATTTTCATGATGAGAGGGAATATAATATTAACATCGATGAAAGTATAAAAAGAATAGCTACAAATATGTTATTTTACTTAACTAAAAATAACTTTATATCTAATCCAGTATTCAATATTAATATAAAAGGAGACAAAAAAATAGTTTTTGCTGATGCATTTAATTTTTCCTTTTTAGGTGTTAATGCTAAAATTAAAAATTTGAATATTGATGGTAATAATTTTAATGTTCTTGATAGATTTTTATTTGTCGATAGTCCGATTGAAAATGTATCTATGCATTGTGATTTAAATATTTTTACAAGCCTTTATTTATGTGGCAAACATTTAGCTCGAAATTGTTTAAAAGGTTCTAATTTAACTATTAATTATAAAAATGGAAAAGAACTTATAACTTTCTTAAATGATATACAAAGATTTATAAACTTATTTGCTAAATCTGTTGAAAAGAGAAATGGAATAGATTTTACATATAAACATACTTTATATAGGTATGATAAGTATAAAGAAAATGATTATGATTTAACTTCCCAGTTCATAATTTCTAAAATAGGATTAAAGAGTATTAAGTTAGTTGGGCCAAGTATAAATAAAGAAAAAATCACAAATATTTTGGGAGATGCTAACATCAAATATAGTTTTACTGATATTAAAGAAGATAATACTAAACTGTTTGAGGACTCTAAAAATAATGAAGAAAAACCAAAACTTTCTAAAGAAGCTGAGCATATACTTGATCTTGCTAGAGAAATATTAAGTATTGACTATATAGGTCTTGATAAAGAAAGTGTTCGTAAAAATGTTGATACGATTGTTATTGAATATAATAATGGACTTTGTAAAAAAGAAACTGGTTTATCTTTATCTACAAATAATGGTGTATATACAAGTGCTGTTATTAAATTAGAAAATCTAAGAGATGCTTTATATCATAATTTTGAAAAAAATATGGATTATTATGATATATTAGATTTAATTTCTAATATGATTAAAAAACTAAATAATGAAGAAGTTAAAATAGAATACGAAATTTTAAATGATTTAGAAACCTTAAATACGATATTAAAATATAGTAAAGATGAGCAAACTAAAAAAGAAATTATTACTTATTTAGAAAATGAAAAACAATCTATTACTAATTATTTATCTAATAAAAATGATATTGATTATAAAAATATTAATGAATTCATTAAAAAATTCAGATTATTCTTGGTACCAATTCTTACAAAATTATCTGGTAATGTATCAAAAATAGATGTAATAGAGCAAATAAAAGATTATGCTTTAAATGAGATGAATAATAAAATAGAAAAAAATTCTGATGGTTATATAAAATTAATTTTAAGTGAAATAGATAAAATTAAAAAAGATATTTTATTATTTGATAGTAACTATACTTTCGAAGATTTAGATTACTTTTCATTTAAAAATGGTAAAGAAATAATTGATTATTTAAATCAAAAATATATAGAGTATTATAGAGTGTATTTAGATCTTATGGAAAATAAAGTTAATGAAGAAAATTATGAAAGCAGTAAAGTACCTTTAAGTTATTAGGGTACTTTTTTAAGAAAGGACTATTATGGATGAATATTTAAAATTAATTGTAAGACTTCAGGCACTTAGTCAAAATGGTCTTGCTTATGTGAATAATGAATTTGATAAAGAAAGATATGAAGAAATAAGAGATATTGCTTGTCAACTTATGAAATATAAAACTGATTTACCCTTTGAAAAAATCAAAGATTTATTTGGCAGTGAACAAGGTTATCAAACGCCAAAAATAGATACAAGAGCCGCTATTTTTAAAGATAATAAAATATTACTTGTACACGAAAATAATGATACTTGGGCTCTTCCTGGTGGTTGGTGTGATACTTTGGAAAGTATAAAATCAAATACTATTAAAGAAACAAAAGAGGAAACTGGACTTGATATTGATGTAATAAAGTTAATAGCAGTTCAAGATAGAAATAAACATAATACTCCAATTTATGCTTATGGTATTTGTAAAATATTTGTACTATGTAAAGTAGTAGGTGGCTCATTTAAGAAGAATAGTGAAACAATAGAAACAAAATATTTTTCTTTAGGGGAAATTCCTAAAAATTTAGCAAATGAAAAAACTACTTTAGAGCAAATTAAACTTTGTTTTGAGGCAAATAACAATCCAAATTTTGAAACATATTTTGATTAAAAAATATTATGAATTTCAAAAAAATATGAATAGCAAATAATTCATATATTTTTTTACAAAAATTATCAAAAATAAAAAGTATTTAAAAATCTCGCAAATCCAGTCTCTACCTAGCATTAATTTTCACAAATTATATACTTTTCGGAAAGTACATCCCCGTATTTATCTTATTCCTACTATAATTTAACCATTTTTTTGAGTGATTTTCAAGCCTTTTTAGCGAAAATTGGTACCTCCATTTTCGCAAATGTATATAATTTGTGAAAGGACACCTCAGTATTTATAAGGGATAGGAGAATATATATGGAAAAAAATAATATGAAATTAATTGGAGTCTTTGCAAGTGCATTATTACTCGTAATAGTCATAACAGCATCTTTTGCCTACTTTGGTTCATTTAATGTAAATTTAACAAATAATGTAGCAGTAAACGTTAATTCAGTTTCACCTGGAGATGTTATATTTGTATCAAATGCGACCCAGTTAAATTTACAAGTACCTGCGGCAAATATGAGTCAAACAGTAGCAAATAATGAAGTAGAGGCTGCATCAAATACAGCAACATTAACAGTAAATTTAACTGGAGCAGCAAATTTACTTACAACTTGTACATACGACATAGTTTATGAATATGATAGCACTTCAAATGTATATGGAACAAGTCCAACAACTAAAAATGGGGATAAAGAAATAACATTACAAGTATCAAATGTAAATGGAACAAATAATTTTGCAAGTGAAAAAAACTTTGATAGTGTATCAATGGCAAGTTATTATAATAGTACAAATAAGTATTATACATTAGTAAGTGGAGCAAGTATTTCAAGTATGGGTACATTAAAAAGTCAAAATATAAGTATAACAGCAAAATATTATAATTTGGATATACCCCAATCTTCTTTAGAGGGAAAAGCCTTTATCGGTAAAATATATGTAACAAATCATAAGTGTGAAACAAGTGAACCTGATTTTTTCAAAATATTAAACAAAAATGGTGGTAAAGATGCTATTGAAGCAAAAGGCACGCCAGATTTCACTAAAGTCGCAACGACTGATGAAGGAATGTATGCAACCGAGGATGATTTAGGAATATCTTACTATTTTAGAGGTAAAGTAAATGATAATTGGGTTCAATTTGGCGAATATACATCAAATGGACCAGTAAGAGGGTTTTCGTCTAGTGGTTCATTAACATATAAAGTTTATAATTCTTTAGAGGAATGTAATGCTGCTTCAAGTAGTAATGTTGATTGTGAATATATTTGGAAAACCGGAGATAAAATGTATTGGCGAATAATAAGAATAAATGGTGATGGTTCAATAAGGTTAATTTATTCTGGAACAACAGCTCCGACAAGTGAAACATATTATCCAACTTATTACAGAGCAGAGACAACAAAAACTTATTTTAACGATAAGAAGCATTCAACATCATATGTAGGTTATATGTACACTTTAGGAGAACAACATGGAAACACAACAGATAGTTTAGCTAAAATAGAGGTAGATAATTGGTATAAAACTACTTCATTTATGACAAATGATAAAGATTTTATAGCTGATGGCATTTTTTGTAATAATAGACTTGCTTCAACAAATTCTTCAGGACCATTTGGTGAATTAACAAGCACAAATATGACATCTCAACATTATTATGCTTCATATCCAGATGCTAATAGTAGGATATCTGATTTGAAATGTTCCAATAAGTTGGATAAATTTACTGTAAGTAGTGAATTAGGAAATGGGGCATTAACTTATCCAGCTGCACTTATTACTTCAGTAGAAGCAAAAATGGCTGGATCTGGGCAATATACACAATTTTATTTAAAGACTTATGGTACTTTTTGGACAATGTCACCATACGCATATTATTCAGGTGGATATGGTGCATTAGAATGTGATGTTAGTGAAAGAGTAATTGGTAATTACTTAACCAGTGAAAAATATGGTATTAGACCTGTTATAAATATATCTTCCTCAGCAAAATTATCCGGAAATGGAACCTGGAATAATGTTTACACAGTAAATTAAATTAGAGAAAAAAACTCTAATTTTTTTAAATTTTAAAAAGTATTTGAAAATTTCGCAAACCCAGTATTTATAAGGCATAGTCTTTCATAAAGTATAAACATTTAGGAAAATCTATCTTAGTATTTATGCGGGAATGGAATAGATTATGAGAAATAAAAAAAATAGTTATAACATTAATGGCAATGTTGCAACTGAATCTTGCAGCAATGGTTATGCAATACGCCCGGTTTTGTACTTTGATGCAAATCTCTTCAAAATAGTGGGAGGAACAGTCACGCAAACAGATCCATACCATATTAAATAATAATTATAACTTTACACTCTTTACATCTATAAATTAAAAATATTACAAAAACACTTTAAATTTTATTTAAATATTGCTACAATATTTTTATGAAAGAAGTGATTTTATGTTAAATGATATTATTACATTTTTAAAAAGTTTAGCATTTATAGATTATGTATTTTTCTTTACTGTGGTATTTTTAATTATACTTGTGGTATCTTTAATATATTTTATAAAGATAAACAGTAATGAAACTGATGAACTAACTGATAATTTAGTTTTAAATGAGATTGAAAATGTCAATAAAAATAAAGATGTAAAAGATCCGGAACTAAATGAAATAGCAACTGCCTTAAAAAATATTAAGCCAATTGATTTTACACCTTATGAAAAAGAAGAGGAAGAAAAAGCTATAATAAGTTATGATGAACTTTTATCAAATACTGGGCAATATGAACTAAATTATTTAAACGAAGAAAAAAATGGTGATGTTCTTGTTAAAACAGTGGATTTAAATAATTTAATCAATGTAAAGAAAAGCGAACCAATTAAAATGGAAGTTCATTTAATGAGTCTAAGAAAGGAAGAAGAGTTTTTAAAAACTTTGAAAGAACTTTCAAAATCATTAAATTAAGGGGGATATATGAAATTTAATATAATTACACTTGGATGTAAAGTAAATAGTTATGAAAGTAATTTTATGAAGGAAGCCTTAGTTAAAAACGGGTTTTCTTTTTGCAATTTAAATGAAAAGTGCGATATTTTAATTTTAAATACCTGTACAGTCACTGATACCTCAGATAAAAAGAGTTTAAAAGAGGTACGTAGACTTAAAAGGGAAAATCTTAATGCTATTTTAGTGGTATGTGGATGTTCTGTTCAAAATGATAAAACTAAGTATGATGATCTAGGTATAAATATTTTAATGGGTAATATTAATAAGAGTAACATAGTTAGTATTATTGAAAAATATCTTGATGATAAAACTCCAGTAGAGTATGTAGCTAAAACTCGTGATTTACCTTTTGAAAATATGGAAGTTGATATATCAGATCACACAAGAGCATACATTAAAATCGAAGATGGTTGTGATAACTTTTGTTCATACTGCATTATACCTTTTGTAAGGGGTAAAAAAAGAAGTAAAGATTTTTCTTTAGTTTTAAGGGAAGTACAGCATCTTGCAAATAATGGCTATAAAGAAATTGTTTTAACAGGTATTGATACCGGAGGCTATGAGTCAAATGGTAAAGATTTAACTGATTTAATACATGAAATGAGTAAAATAAATGGTATAGAAAGGATTAGACAATCAAGTATTGAAATAACTCAAATAAATGATAAGTTTATCGAAGAACTTAAAAATAATAAAAAAATATGTGATCATATTCATATTCCACTTCAGTCAGGAAGCGATAGTATCTTAAAATTAATGAATAGAAAATATGATTTAAAATATTTTTTTGATAAAATAGATATGATAAGAAGTGTAAGACCAGATATTTCTATTACCACTGATGTAATTGTAGGTTTCCCTGGTGAAACTGAAGAAATGTTTTTAGAAACTATGGATACTTGTAAAAAAATAAATTTTTCTAAAATTCATGCATTTCCTTATTCTGAAAGAAAAGGAACAAAAGCAAGTATGATGGATGGAAAAGTACCTGAAAGTGTTAAACATGAAAGAGTTAAAAAATTACTTGAATTATCTGATAGTTTAGAAAAATCCTATTATGATAAATTTAAAGGAAAAAAACTTGATGTTTTAATCGAAGAGGTAAATGAGTCTGGCTCTAAAGGACATACATCAAATTATTTAATGGTTCACACAAATAAAAAATTACAAAAAGGAGAAATATATAATTTAATAGTTTAATGGAAAAGTATATAATAGGTAAATTTAAAAAGATTATTTATGAAAATAAAGAAAGTAACTTTGTTGTTACTCTTTTTAAAGTTGAGGATACTGATGATACTTTTATTAAAGAAAATATGGCTAGTTTAATTCACGTAACAGGCATTTTACCTAATATTAGACTTGATGTTAAATATAAAGTATATGGTAATACTTTAAATCATCCTAAATATTCTTGGCAGTTTTCTGGGTATAGATTAAGTGCTGTTATGCCTACAACTGAAGAAGAAATAATTAAATTTTTAGAAAGTCCTTTTGTCGAAGGCTGCTCTAAAGTATTTGCCAAAAGAATTGTGGATACTTATGGAGTAAATTCAATTAAAATTATTAAAGAAGATATAAATAATTTATTTAATATTAAAGGAATGACTACTTTAAAAGCATCAAAAATATATGGAAGTTTAATTAAATATGAAAAAGATGATGAAATAATTAAAAAACTTACTTCTTATGGTTTTTCTTATGAACAAGCAGCAAAAGCAATTAATAAACATTATACAGATATTACTCCGATTATCGAAGGTAATTTATATTTAATGAAAGATATATTCGAATTTAAATTTTTAGATGATTTATATAAAAGAAATATATCTAAAGATGATAATTTAAGATGCAAAGAATGTCTTTTAAATACTTTTGTTGATATATCTTTTACCGAAGGATGTACATATTCCTATAAAGAGGATATTTATAAATATTTAAGATCTATTTATGAAATAAATCTTGATAGTGAGGATTTTGATAATATATTATCTTCTTTAGTACAAGAGAAAAGTATTATAAAAGATGGAAGTAGATATTATTTAAAAAAATATTATGATGAAGAAAAAGATATTGCAAGATACTTATATTTAATAGATAAGCAAAAAAAGAAAGAATATCCATCGCTTTTAAATAAAATAAAAGATATTGAAAAAGATACTGGTAAAGAGTATTCACCTGAACAAATAAAGGCTATTGAAAATAGTTTAAAAGAAAATATATCTATTATTTCTGGTGGACCTGGTACAGGTAAAACTACTATAATTAATGCTATTGTAAAACTTTTTATTAAAGAAAATAAATATAATAAAGAGGAAGTTGCTAGTAATATAATATTACTTGCTCCAACAGGTAAAGCCGCTAAAAAGTTGAGTTTATCTACAGGTCTTGGTGCTCAAACAATACATAGACTATTAAGATGGCATAAAGAGGAAGATTCTTTTGAATTTAATGAACATAATAAACTTTTTCATAAACTTGTTATAGTGGATGAATGCTCTATGATTGATGTATCTCTTATGAAAGCACTTCTTTGTGCATATAATTCAAATATAAAACTTGTTTTAGTCGGAGATATTTATCAGCTTCCTTCAGTAGGTCCTGGTCTTGTACTTCATGATTTAATAGAAAGTGATTTATTTTCCTTTAATATGCTTTCAACTATTTATAGACAAAGTGATAATTCTTATATACCTTTTTTAGCAAAGGATATTAAAGCCCAAAATCTCGAAGATGATTTTACTTCTAAAAGAGATGATTATTCATTTATAATTACAAGTGAGGATAAAATACTTGAAACAGTTATTAAATGTGTAAATTATGGTTTAACAAAGGGTATTGATGAAACTAAAATGCAAGTTTTAGCTCCAATGTATAAAGGTATAAATGGAATAGATAATTTAAATAAATATTTAGAAAAAGTTTATAATAAAGAAAAAAATTTATTCGAAGTTAAATATGGAGATAAAATTTATAGAGTAGGTGACAAAGTACTACAACTTGTAAATGATTCAGACAATAATGTATTTAATGGTGATATTGGTAAAATAACTAATATTTATACAGGCAGTGATGATAAAATAAAAATATCTATTGACTTTGATGGAAATCTTGTATTTTATGAAAAAAAAGATTTAAAAAATATTACTCTTGCTTATGCAATTACAATACATAAAAGTCAAGGTAGTGAATTTGAACATGTTATTATGCCACTTAGTAAAGATTACTCAATAATGCTTTATAATAAACTTATTTATACTGGTGTATCACGCGCTAAAAAAAGCCTTACTATAATTGGTGATCCTTCTTCATTTATAAGGGCTGTTTCAAATAATTATTCTAAAGAAAGAAGAACTTCTTTAAAAGAATTTTTACAAAGTAACTATGATATATAAAAAATGTAAGCGTTATACTGATATGAACCCCGTTTCTTGGACAAAATAGAAACGAGGTTTTTATATGGGAAAATTATCATTTGAAGATAAAATAAATTTGTATAATGATAGAAAATCAGGAGTATCAATTTCATCATTGTGTTCAAAATATAAAATATTACATGCTAATGTTGAATATTTAACTAGATTAATAGATAAGCATGGTTATGATATTTTAAGGAAAAATAGAAACAGAAAATTTACATCTTATGAAAAGGAGCGAATTATTAAATAACGAATCCCTTTTATCTGTTGCAATTGATGAAGGATTATCTAGTCCAGGAATGTTAGCAAATTGGATTAAAAATTATAAAGAAATGGGTTATAATATAGTTGAACGAAAGCGAGGCAGGAGTCTAACTATGTCAAAAAAACCTAAAATAACAGACAAAAAAGAAACTATAGAAGAAAATGAAAGATTAAAAAAAGAAAACTTATATTTAAAGGCGGAGTTAGAATACTCAAAAAAATTGAGAGCCGTTGTTCAAGCAAGGAAGAATCAACAACAGAAGAAAAAGTAAGTGTTGTAAGTGAACTTCGGCTAATATATCCATTAATGATTCTTCTACAAGTATCTGGTTTAGCTAAATCAGTATATTATTATACATTATCTAAAATAGATAAAGATGATAAAAATAAAGAAAGAATAAACTTAGAATTAACTCAGAATGATATTGCTAAAATTTTAGATATAAAAGAGGTGCTTGTGCTTCTTGGGAATGTGGTAGTGACACTATACCCACTAAACAATTGTATAAATTGGCAAATTACTTTAACAAATCAATGATTATCTTTTAAGTTTAAGTAAAATAGATAAAACTATATCATGTCAAAATGATATTGATTTAATAAATGTTGGAAATAATATTTTTAATATTAGAAATGGGACAATTAAAATTTGCAGAAACAATTGGTATTAATCAATCAACTTTATGGGGTTATGAAAAAGACAAAACTTTGATAACTACTTCTACTTTAATTAGTTTAACCCAAACTTATAATGTATCAATTGATGAACTTTTTGATAGAAAATAATAATCACGTCCTTAAAACGTGATTATTGTTTTTAAAAGAAGATATTTTTCTTTCATGCTCAGCAATGTCCAATTCAACCATAGTTATAAACTCATCTTTACCTACAGAAATTTTCATATAATCATGGGTAGGTTTTGGAAGTTTTTCATACTTTTGTAAAAATTGCTGGATAAAAATATTTTTTCATATTATATAGCTTCCTTATTACACATATTTTACAAAAAAAAAGAAACATATATCAACAAAAAAAAGAAATATTATTTTCTAATATTTCCTCATATATTTACATTTAAAAGGACATTTATCACACAAAGGATTTTTACTTTTACAAGTATATCTACCAAATAAAACTAATTGATGATGAACTCTATTCCATTTATCTTTTGGAAAGAATCTCATTAAATCTTTTTCTATTTCAAGCACATTATCACTTTTAGTTAACTCTAATCTTTTAGAAACTCTAGCAACATGAGTATCAACTGCAATTGCTGGCACATTATAAATATTTGATAAAACAACATTACAAGTCTTTCTACCTACTCCTGGTAAACTTTCCAAATACTTTCTATCATTTGGTACTTTTCCATCATAATCATTTACTAATCTTTTAGCAATTATAGTTATATATTCAGCCTTTCTTTTATAAGTTCCAACCGGATATATAATACTTTCTATTTTCTTTGCATTTTCTTTTGCTAAACTAAATATATCATATTTAGAAAATAATACTTTAGTTACCTCATTTACTCTTTTATCAGTTGATTGTGCAGATAGTACTGTTGCAATAAGTAATTCATAATCTTTATTATATAAAAGCTCACAAACAGGATTAGGTACTACTTCATCTAATTTTTCTAATACTTCATTA
>OLHG01000766.1_pt1 | contig 21987 bp, 14 predicted proteins | sample 1605971 | NCBI WGS metagenome assembly OLHG01 (sample SAMN03283289) | human gut metagenome | biome: human-associated habitat; material: feces | host: Homo sapiens | place: Peru | collected 2012 | reverse complement strand
GAAGGAACAATAGAAGAAGAGTTAAACTTTGTAGCACCAACAGGAATTGTAACAGCAAATGGAATATCAAATTATGCGAAAAACTATAATTTTGAAACCATAATGTCAGGCAAGAATAGTGTAAGTATAAATGCATATTCAGCATCACAGATAGCAACAATTTCAGGAAAAATACTAAATAATTATTCAAATACAATACAAAACATCGTTATATTAGGTAGAATCCCTAGTAAAAATACTAATGAAATTGATAATCAAACTAGTTTAAATGCAACATTTGATGCGAAATTAACAGACAAAATACAAGTACAAGGAATAGAAAGTACAGAGTATACCGTATATTATTCAAATAATGGTGTAGCTACTAAAGATTTAACAGATAGCAAAAATGGTTGGAGTGATGAAACTACAAACAATTCAAAATCTTATATGATAGTAATAAATAATTATCAATTACAAAGTGGAGAAGTTTTGGAATTTAAATATAATATAGAAATACCAGCAAACTTAGCACATAATAATCAAGCAAGTGTGATGTATAAGGTATATTATAATAATATCTCTACTATAGGAACACAGGCAGAGAGTAAGGCATCTTCAATAATAGAAATGACTACAGGAGAAGGAATAGTATTAGAAACGAAGTTGGAACCAACTGTTGACATGATAAGAACAGGACAAGTAGTCAAAATGAAAGCTACAGTTACAAACACTGGAGACTTAGTTGCAGAAAATGCAAAATTGCATATTCCTGTTCCTAAATATGCAAAATTTGCTGATTATGTAGATGGAGAAAAATTTACAGAAACTGAAGAAACTATAAAAGTTTTCGAAATAGGAACACTAAAACGTGGAGAAAGCAAGACTGTATATTATAATATAAAAATTGATGATTCAATAGTTATAGATTATCCAATAGAAGAATTGCAAAAAGAATATCAAGAATATCTACAACAAGTGACTGAACTTCTTGATAAAAAAAATTCGGATTTTACAGAAGAAGAACAAAAATTATTAGATAAAAGCACCTATTATGAAAATAAATTTGAGGAATATCGTAAACTCCTTGAATTCCCAAAGACTATTAATAATACTGCATATACTACCTCAAACAATAAAGACCAAAAAATGGTATCTGAAGAATTAAATTTGGATGTTTATGAAGGAAAAATATCTATACAATTATTAGGAGATATAGATGAAGAGACTGTAAGTAAACAAGGTGAAGAGCTTACATTTAGAATAGAACTTAAAGGATTATTAGGTGAGTCTTTAAAAAATGTTAATGCGAAAGTAGTATTGTCAAAGGGGATGAAGTATAAAAGCGCAATAACTAAAAATTCATTTGGAGATACTGATGGTATAGAAGACAATGTTACATATGATGGAAATGCTGTAAATATAAATGTAGGAGATTTAGATAATTCTAAAGTAATTATATTGAAGACAGAAATAGTTGGAAATTATGAAGGTGAATCTAAAATATATGTAACAGCTAAAGCAGATGAAGTAGAGGAAAACTACTCTAATGCATTAATATACAACATAGAAAAAGTTAAATTAGCAGTATCAGAACTTACAACCGATTCTAAATATATAAAAGAGGGAGAAAATGTAACTTATACTTTTCAAATTGAAAACAAGGGAAAATCTTTTATATATAATTTAGAAATAGCAGATAAACTACCAGAAGAACTAGAATTTGTCAGTATTAGATATAAGGTGGAGGATAGTGAATATTCAGTTACTAATTTAACAGATGGCGTTGCAAAAATACGCATAAATAAACTACTTGTTGGAGAAAAGAAACAAATAAAAATAACAGCAACCGCCAAATTGTTAAAAAATAATCTTAAAGAAAAAGATATAAGTAATAATGTTGTAATCACAGCAGATTCAATGGATAAAGTACAAACAAATACAGTAACAAATACTATTAAATATTATGAAGGAGCACACGAAAATGATGGAGGAACAACAGATCCGGATAATCCATATAATCCATCAACAGAAAGATATAAAATAACAGGAACAGCATGGTTAGATAATAACAAAAATGGAATGAGAGACTCAGAAGAAGAATTATTATCAAATGTAAAAGCAATATTAGTAAATAAATCAACAAATGCAATAGTAAAAGATGTAGATACAAAACAAGAAAAATCAACAATGACAAATAATGAAGGATATTATGAATTTACTAATATACCACAAGGACAATATTTTGTATTATTTGTATATGATGCAGGAAAATATAGTATAACAGAATATCAAAAACCAGGAGTTGACGAATCAGTAAACTCAGATGCAATAGATATAGAAGTTATATTACATGGAGAAAAAACAATAGCAGGAATAACAGATACAATAGTAGTAACAAACTCAAATATTAGAGATATAGATATAGGTCTATATGAACAAGAAAAGTTTGACTTAAGACTAGATAAATATATAAGTAAAATTACAAGAACAACACCAACATCAGGAACAGAGGTATTTGAATACGAAAATGAAAAGCTTACAAAAATAGAAGTACTAAAGAGAAACCTAGGAAAGAGCAGTATAGTTATTGAATACAAAATAGTGGTAAAAAATGAAGGAGCAGTAGCAGGATATGCAAAAAAAGTAGCAGATTATTTACCAAAAGGAGTAGTATTTAATACAGAATTAAATAAAGACTGGTACTTATCAGACAATGGAAATGTATATAATACAAGCCTAGAGAACACACTTATAAAACCAGGAGAAACAAAAGAACTTACATTAGTATTAGTAAAACAAATAACAGAAGATAGTATAGGAATACTAAATAATACAGCAGAGATATATGAAGCATATAATGAGCAAGGACTAAAAGATATAGATTCAACACCAGCAAATAAAGTAGAGACAGAAGATGATATGTCAAAAGCAGATATTGTATTAGGAATAGTAACAGGAGCACAAATAGCAATGTACATAGCATTACCAATAGTAATAATAGCATTGTTAGGCTTTGGAATATTCGAAATTAAGAAAAGAGTTTTAAACAAAAAATAAAATCTGCAAGAAAGGAGGACCATATGAAACACAAAATTACTAAACTTATTCTATTAATCATACTAGCAATGTTAATTAGTATAGCAATAGCATATGCTTTTGTAAACAACACAATAGATGAAGAAAAAGTATCTATGACGATTACTTCAGCAGTAGAAACAAATAGTTCTGCAAAGAACGGTGGATATAACACTAATTTATTTGGAAGTTTATCATCAAGTGAAAAAAAGGAGACAATAGATGGAACAGTGTATGCACCAACAGATTGGGCCTTTAGAAGAGAAAGTTCTAGTCATGCATGGTTAATACCATGGCATGATGGATTTCAAATATATTGTATTGAAGTTGGCGGAAATGTTTATTGCTATGATGGACCTGGTACTGCGTGCACAACATATGAGACAATGGAAACATACATAGGTTACAAAACTTATACAAGCTGTACTTATACAAAGGGTCATGCAAGCAATCCATATCGGCTCTAATGCAATATCTAGAACTATGTGGAAAGAGGCAAGTTCTGGAACACTCCCAGCTGTTACAGCATATATTGTTTCATATTCAGACACTTGGACAGGAGAAAAACAAAAAGCAATATGGAATGATAAGATGTATGAAGATGGACTTGTTACAGATAAGAAAACGTCACCAAATGCAGGTGCTACTAAATTAGATAATGAAGCAATAGATTATAAAAGTCATGATGCAAAAGTCAGAAGTAACGGAATGAATGCAACTAACAAAACTGATTTAGATAGTGTATTCACTAAAGTTGACCAAGAAACTAAACAATATATAGTTGGGCCATTTAAAATGACATATAATGACTGCGTATACGGGAATGTAGCATTTGGAGGAATATCTGAAATCGTAGTTGTAGGATATAACAAGAGCGGAGATGTTATGAATTCAAATATGTCTTTTAAAATATCATTAGAAAATGGTGCTACAGGTTCATATTCATCTCCAATTACTCCAAAGTATTTTACACCTAATACATCTGAAACAGATCGCGGTGTAGATAGAACAGAACAATATTACCCAGCATCTGGACAAAATTTTCAAATATTATTAGATGATCCAAATGGAAATGTAACAGATGAAAATAAAAAAATAGTATCAATATCAGTAAAAGTTAATTTTAAATATATGCTAGCAAATGGGGAATATAGTAAATTAAATGGAGTTAGATATGGAATACACGTGAGTGAAGAACATGTATCCAACGGAACAGACCATAAACATGTTAAAGATAAAATATATACATGTAATAACAAACCTATAAATTCACACAAGGATAAATGGGTACATGTAAAGCATTCTATGGAAGAAGATTGCCCAGCTGGTTGTCATTGGGAGTGTACATCAAGTTGCAAGCATATACATAATATCCATTGTTCATACTATAATACATATTATACTTGTACTGATTGTACCAAAGTGAATGATAAGATACAAAAGGTAGCGGATGGACAAACAATAATGGTAGCAGATGCAGACAGAACAATATATGAAGAATCAATAACTCTATCAAGTAAAATATCAATAGGAATTGACTTAGGAGGATATGTATGGGTAGATGGATTAGTAGGAAAAGAAAGTAATTTTGATGGATTAAACAATACATCAAAAGATGATATACCAATTCAAAATATAAGAGTCATTTTATATAATAGTAAAAATCAAAAAATGGGAGAGACTAAAACAGATGATGAAGGCTACTACCTATTTACAGATGTAGAGGCAATGGAAAAATACTATGTGGCATTTGAATATAATGGACAATTATATGTACCAACAACTTATATGAGTGATAAAAATAAATGGCAGAACACATCTAAAGCCACTGAAAAAGCAGCTGATAGAGACGCTTTGGACAATAGATTTGCTGAGATAGGAGCATCTCCACATAACTATAAAAGAGCAAATGGTTCTTATAATAGAGCATATTCACAATATGAATTAATGGGCTTTAAGTTAAATGAAAAAGGAGAATATATTTATAATGAATTAGAACATTATATAGACGGTTTTTATGAGGTAAAAGACGGAAATATAATAGCAACAAATAAAATAAACCGAGCAAAGGTAAGTAGTGGAGATTCACAAAAAGTGAACTTTATCAATGATTGCAAAATACTTGCATACACAAAATCACAAAAAGCAACAAGTTATGATTTATATCCAACATATGACAGATTTATTATAAATAAAACAGAAAAACATAATTATACAACTGGAAAGCAAGCAAGAGAAGCTAAATTCAGTCAAAATTCTGTTAGTTTCGGAGGAAAGAAATATGTAGCATTGTATCCAAGTACCTTCTTTATAGACTTAGGACTTGTAAGAAGAACAGAAGTCGATTTAGCCTTAAGAAAAGACATATTATATGCAGTAACAAAAATAAATTCAAAAACTGAAATATACCAATATGATAAACGTGCAAATAATGATAATTATTGGTTAATTGAGTATAGAATGAGAGATCCTAAGTATTATGGAGGAATGTATGTAAATGGAATTTACAAATCTGATTACGAATATAGAGGAGAGAACACCAACGGAGGTAATAATCTAGAAGTATATGTAACATATAAAATAACAGTTAGAAACTCATCTGTAGATACATTAGGAAAAATAACAGAAATAGTAGATTATTATAATAACAAAGATTATGAATATCAACCAAATCTTTCATGGGCAATGTATAAAACTGAATCATCAAATGACAATAAAGAAATTTCTTTAAATAAGAGTGACTACTATAATATGATTGATAGTAAAGCTTTATCGAAGATACCGAATGCCAAAACGATTACTAGCAGTGATAAAAGTAAATCTAACGTACAGCAAGACATAGCAAATAAAATGGATGCTATATATATTACAGGACTAGAAAACAAAAAATTAGCAGTAGGAGAACAAGCATATATCTATTTAACATTTAAAGTATATACAGATAATAAAGGCAATATAAATTTGGATGAAGGTAATGAATTCAAAATGAATTACGCAGAAATAAACGGTTATGCAACATACTATACAGGAAACATAGATTTACCAAATGGAGTAACGAAAACAAAAGAAAATCCAGCTGGATTAATTGATATTAACTCAACACCAGGAAATTTAAGCTTATCAGACATATCAGGAGATAATTATGAAAAGAACTTTGAAAATGATACAGACCGTGCAAAAGGTATACAAATAAAGAAAGATGATACGGCAGTAAGAAAAATAAGTGGAACAGTTTGGGAAGATCAAAGAACAGTAACTGTAGATGGAGCAGTAATTGGAGATGGAATAAGAAACATCGATGAGAAAGGAGAATATAGTGAGATAGGAATACAAGGTGTTACTGTACAATTATTTGAAAGACTAAAGGATGGAAAAGAATACTTATGGCAAACAACGACAACAAACGAACATGGAGAATACACATTCTCAGATTTTATACCAGGAGATTATATTGTAAGATTTAAGTATGGAAATAATGAGAGTACTGTATTAACAACAAATAACGGTGGAGCAAATAATGTATCATATAATGGACAAGATTTTAAATCAACTGTATATCAAAAAGATATAAATACAGGAAAAGAAATTACAGAAGAAACAGAAGAAAAATATAACATTAGGGCTGCAGATACATTTGGTGAGAACGTGTCTGATGCAAAAGATATATGGGAGAATAAGACAATTTCAGTTGGAAGAAGAGTAAATAACATTCTTCAATATGAAAATGTAGTATTACAAGGTAGAGAAACAGCAAATAAATATCTTGCAAATGGTGTAAAAAATAAAGACGCAGAAGTTTTAGCATCACCATATGCAACTGATGAAATTAATCGAACATATATAGCTGAATTGATTCAAAATACACAAATGGCAGCAGAGACAGGAATAATAGTAATTGAGTGTGAATATGACAGACAATCAACCTTAGGAGATAGTGACGAAAAAGCAAGTAATGGTGAACAAAACTATGCAAATGGAAATCATATAAATGGAGCTTATGAAATTAAAAACCTTGATTTTGGTTTGACAGAGAGACCAAAAGCACAGCTAGAATTAAATAAAAAAGTAACAAACGTAAAAATAATATTAGCAAACCAAAATGTCCTATTTGATGCAAATGATACAGTTGCAAATTTAGCTTGGATAAGACATCAAGACTATAGTTTAAAAGACAAAAAAGTAGATGGAAAATATTACGAATATTACAACGAGAGTAAGAAGAAGGAGAATAAGCAATATAACCGTTACTATTATAAAACAGATATACAAGATATGATAAATAACACATTATATAGTGGTGGAGAGAACGGAAAAAATGGACTTATTCAAGTAACAATGGACTCAGAATTAATGCATGGTGCTACAATACAGATAACTTATGAGTTGGAAGTAACAAATGTTGGAGAAATAGACTATACGGGAAAGGACTTCTATTACAAAGCAACTGGAGCAAAAGAAGATGATATAGTAACTACAACTGCAAATTTACTTGTAGATTATGTGGAAAATAATTTACAATATAGAACAGAGGATAATAGTGACTGGCAAGTGGTTAAAGCAAAAGTCTTACTTGATACAGGAAATGTAAATGAAAGCCTAGAACCAGTAATAACCCAATATAACACAATACTTGTAACAAATAAACTAAATGATGCATTGAAACCAGGAGATTCAGCTAAAAAAGAATTAGTATTAACTCAAACTATTACAGCACAAAATACACGAGATAATATGACATATCAAAATACGGCTGAAATATTACAGACTTCTAATTCTGTGGGAAGAAGGATGGCTTTCTCAATAGTAGGAAACCAAAAACCGACAGAAAAACCAACAGAAGTGGATAGTGCACAAGCAGAAAGAGTAGTAATATTACCACCATTTGGACAAATATACTTATACTTTGGACTAGGTATTGTGGTATTAGCAGTAATAACAGTTGCAGTGATATTTATTAAGAAAAAAGTTCTTAATAAGTAAATAATTAAAGAAATTCTATGAGAAAAATTCTTATAGAATTTCTTTTCTTTTTTGCATACTAAAATATTGAAAAACCAACAAAAATAATGTAGAATATAAAACATAAAAAAGAAAAAACAAATAAAAACACTAAAGATAGCAAAAAAGATAGAAAACTTTTTTTATTTGCATACCAAAAACGACAAACATTTTAAACAGCTTGTACTAAAATATATGCAAATTAAAAAAGTAGGGGTGGTAAAAAAGTGTTTAATAATAAAAAAAATGAAGGAACAGCTAAACAGATATTAGCAAATCTTTTTAGTATACAAAACATTATTATTTATATAATATCATTTATGATTTCAATGGTAGGCTTTAGAAGCCAAAGTCTTATGCTAAGTATAAGCCCATTTGGAATAAGCTTTTTAGCTTCAATGCTAAGTAACCGTAAGCCCATTGGCTTTATATATTTATTAACATTGGTAGGTACATTCATTTCTTTTGGTACAAATAGTACACTAATATATTTTTTAACAACACTTGTATTTTTCGTATTAGTATTAATAAAAAGACCAAAAGAACAGGAAGACGTAAACGAACAAAAAAAATTAGGAGTACATCTATTTATTGCTGTGCTATTAGTACAAATAGTACCAATGTTTTTTACTAATTTTTATGTATATGATTTATTAACAAGCATAATGCTTGCAATATCTAGTTATGTATTTTATAAGATTTTTACAAATTCAATATCAATGCTACAAGATATAGGAACACAAAAGGCTTTTTCAATTGAGGAAGTTATAGGTACAAGTCTTTTGTTAGCAATTGCATTTTGTGCTTTTGGAGACCTAAGCGTATTTGGCTTTAGTATACGTAATATTTTAAGCATTCTACTAGTTCTAATATTAGGCTGGAAAAATGGTATGTTAGTTGGCGCTACAAGTGGTATAACAATAGGAACTGTACTTGGTATAATTGCAGGAAATGAGCCAGTTATGGTTGCTTCTTATGCAATATCAGGGCTAATAGCAGGAGTGTTTTATAAACTTGGAAAAATAGGAGTTATAGTTGGCTTTATATTAGGAAATTTAATATTAACATATGTAGCAAATGGTAACACAGTACCTGTAATATTGATACAAGAAATTTTAATAGCATCACTTGGCTTATTAGCAGTACCAAAAAGGTTTAAAATAGACATTCAAGATTTAATAGGAAAAGACAAATTACTTCCAGAAACTACTATAAGAGCATTAACAGAAAATGAGGATACAGTATTTAAACTAAATAGTATGTCACAAACAATAGCAGATTTAGCTAAAAGTTATGAAGAAGCAGCAAGTACTGTATTAGAAGAAAAAGATTTAAAAGAGCAAGAATTATCAAATGAGCAGATATTTAAAGAAGAGTTAGATGTAAATATATCAGAACTAGAAAATAACTTATTATATGAAGATATATCACAAAATAACTGTGGCATTGTAGATGAAATATTCAAGCATTTATTAAAAAATGACATAATTACAGAAAAAGAATTAGCTAATATTTTTGAACAACATAACTTGTATATTGTAGGATTTAAACAAAGTGGTACTGTGGCAGAAAATGATGTATCAAAAATGATTAAAGCAATAAATTCTGCATATAGAGTTAGTAGAGTTAATTTCATTTGGAAAATGAAAATGCAAGAAAACAAGAAAAATGTATCTTCCCAATTAGAAGGTGTATCAGAAGCAATATCTCAAATGGCAGAAGATATAAAACAAGAAAAAGAAGAACCATTTGAAACTCAAAAACAAGAAATACTAAACTTATTAAAACAAAAAGAAATAGAAATAGACAACATAAAAATAAAACAAAATATCTCAGGCAGATATTTTGTAGAGGTATTTACTCCAGCATGTGATGATATAGAAGGCAAAAAATGCAATATCAAAAAAATAGCTAAAATACTAGAAAAAGTATTACAAACTAAATTTGTAATACAAGCACAAAATTGTAGCTTAAGAGAACAATTAAATACTTGCAAATTTACATATTATTCAGAAGATAAATATAAACTACAAGTAGGAATAGCTACATCAACTAAAGAAGGCTCGAAAGTATCTGGAGATAGCAATATAGCAACAAAACTAGAAGATGGAAAATACTTATTAGCAATTAGTGATGGAATGGGCTCAGGAGAAGAAGCTAACCAAAGTAGCAAAATTGCTATAAATATGTTAGCAAAATTATTAAAAGCAGGTTTTGACAAAGAAACTTCTGTAAAATTGATAAATTCAAGCCTAATAGCAAATACCAAAGAAGATATGTATACAACTTTAGACATACAAATATTAGATTTATTTGCAGGAAATATGGAATTTATAAAAAATGGAGCATGTCCAACATTTGTAAAAAGAAATAAAGAAGTACAATTATTAAAGTCACTTACACTTCCTGCAGGAATTATGGAAAAAAATGATTTAATAGTATATGACTATGACTTAGAAGATGGCGATATTATAGTAATGTGCACAGACGGAATTATAGATGCAAATACAGAATATATAAACAAAGCATTATGGGTAAAATATCTGTTAGAAGATATAAACACAGATGATGCACAACAAATAGCAAATATGGTATTAAACGAAGCAATTGACAACGAATTTGGCATGAAAAAAGACGACATGACAGTAATAGTTGCTAAGGTAAATAAAAAATAGTACCAAAAACGACAAAAATCTTGTAATTATATATAAAAATGTGATATAGTATAGCTATAAAATTAGCCGTACTATATTTTTTTGTATGGTCTTAAGGAGGAAAGTGAAAAATGTCATCAGGAAAAAGATATAATTCACAAAAACCAAAGCTAAATATTAAAAAGGTAATAGCTGCTGTTATTGTTCTTGCTGTTATAATTATGGCAATTACAGGAATAGTAAAGCTATTCACAGGAGGAAATAAAACAGAAGAAAAAACAGTTCCAAATCGTTATTTTGCAGTATATACAAACAACAAATGGGGAGTAATAAATTCAAAAGGAGAAACTGTTATAAAGCCTCAATATGATGAAGCAATTATCATTCCAGACAACAGCAAAGCTATATTTATATGCACATATGATGTGGACTATTCAAAAAATACATATAAAACTAAAGTAGTAAATGCAAAAAATGAAGAAATTATAACAGGATATGACTCAGTTACAGCTTTAGAAAATTATGATAATGAAAATAACATATGGTATGAAAATGATGTATTACTAGCTTCAAAAGATGGAAAATTCGGACTAGTAGACTTTAAAGGAAAAGAATTATTAAAATGTGAATATGATGAAATCACAGCTCTAAAAGGTGTAAAAAGTAGTTTGCTAACTAAAAAAGATGGAAAGTTCGGATTAGTAGATAACATAGGAGCAACTATAATAGAAAATACATATACTAAAATTGTACCAGTTTCAGATAAATATGAAGATGGATACATAGTAACTGACTCTGATGGAAAAATGGGTGTTATAAATCATAACAAATCTACAGATGTAGAAGTTAAATATCAAGATGTTAAAGCTTTAAGTGGAAACGGAAAATATGTAGTAAAAGAATCAGGTAAATGGCAAATTATAGATACTGAAGGAAACACATATTTAAAAGGAAAATTTGATGATGCAGTTTCTATAAACGGTGAAAATGTTGTTATAAAAAGCAATGGAAAATATGGAGTTGTAACACTAAGTGGAGACACTAAAATTGCAACAAAATATCAAGAAGTAAAATATCTATTTGATGACAAATATATTTTTAAATTAGACAACAAATATGGAGTTATAAACTTAGAAGGCGAAGAACTAATTGACCCAACATATGAGAGCTTAATTTATAGAGCAGATGCAGGATTTTTAGAAGGAACAAAGCCAAATGAAGTAAATACTGAATTTATGGACAATTCACTAATAACTAAATTAGTTGGAATTCTTACAGAAATAAATATTGATAATGGATATATGAGAGTTAGAGTAGATAACGAGTATAAATATTATAACTTTAAATTTGAAGAAAAAACTAATAAAGAAGTATTAACAACTAATACTATATTCTTAGACAAAAAAGATGGAAAATATGGATTTGTTAATAAAAATGGAATAGTAGTAGTTGACTATATTTATGATGATGCTAGAGAACAAAATGAATATGGTTATGCAAGTGTTAAGAAAAATGGTATGTGGGGTTGTGTAGATTACAAAGGTAAAGTAGTAATTACACCAGCATATCAATTAGAGAATAACCCTGTAATTGAGTTTATTGGAAAATGGCATTTAGGAGAAGATTTAAATTTGAATTACTATACAGATAAATAAGAGGAGAAAATAATGGGACTAAAGACAAAATATCAATATACATACTTTATTTATCCATATTTAATTGAAGAGAATAACTATAGAAATTATCTATATAAATTATTAAAAAACGATAAATGTATGCTAAAAATATTTGAACCACAAAAAGATACTAGAATTGATGCATATTTTTTACCAGAAATTAAAAGCAAAATGTTTTGGTCATTAAATATGAGTACACAAGGACTTAGAGACTATGAAACAATGGATTTGAATATGAAGGCAACAGTACTTAGTAAAAAGTATTGCAATGTTTTTGAATATATTTTAGATAAGGATATACCAGGAAAAATAGGCGAAAAAAATGGGATTTTCTTTGATATAAATAAGGTTGAGATAGTATGCTTTAATACAGGAATATGCTTTTTACTTATGAAAACTGTACTAGATACAGGAGTGGAATTTGCAGATGTTTTAAATTTTAATTATAAATTTAGAGACATCCAATCAAAAATAGGACATACAAAAGAATATGACAATATAAAAATACAAACACAAAAATTTGACAATATGCAAAAATTTTCCGAATTCTTAGAACAGTTAACTAGTAGAAACATAGAAGCCAAAAAAATAAATTTAGATACTGATAGACTAATTACATATTCATATACTTGCTTAGATCAGGAGTCTTGGAATGAAACTACTGACATATTAAATTTGGAAAAAGAATTTGAAAAATATCGTAGTATAAAACCAGCAAATGAGCAAGTGAGCGATGTTACATACAGCAAAGATTGCGTATACAAAGAAAAATATATGTATTATGGTTTTGCTAATAATTCTACAGTATTACTTACATCTGAAGCAAATATACAAAATTATACTGAACTTTTATTTGAATATGAAAATTCACAACTTTATCATTTTGTATATTATTTACATCAAAAAGTGTATTTAAATAAATTAAATTATGAAATAAAACAAGCTAAAAACTTTGAAAATATAAAGTCTAGATTTATAACTTTTGCAAAAGCAGATTGGATTTATGAAATAACCAATAATTTAATAGGTGCTGTATTAGATAAATATTATAGAAAAGAATTAAAATTAGATGAAACATTCATAAGGCTAAAATCAAAATATGATTTACTATATAAAGATTATGAAGTTAATAAAACAAACAAACATAATAATTGGTTGATTGTAATTATAGGATTTATAATTATAATTGGAGTAATTAAATTATGGTTTAAAATAGGCGGATAATAGGAGCACAAAATGATTATAAAAACAGGTGTAGATATAATAGAAGTTGATAGAATACAAGAGGCAATAGAAAGCCAGGGAGAAGCTTTTTTGCGCAAAGTTTACACACAAAAGGAAATAGATTACTGCAGTAATACAGGTAAAATGATATATCAACATTATGCAGTTAGGTTTGCAGCTAAAGAGGCTGTATATAAAGCAATTTCAGAAGTTATATCTCCAAATGAAAATGATATTTTAAATAAAATAGAAATTACGAATACTGAAAAAGGCAGACCAATGGTAAATTTAGAAGCATTGCATATTCAGAATGTTGAATCAATGGACTTAAGTTTGTCACATATAAAAAATTATGCGATTGCCTCTTTTAGTATAATATTTAAATAACAAAGGCGGTAGTAGCATTACTATCGCTATATATAACTAGGAGGGAAATATGCAAATCTTTGATTCACATGCACATTATAATGATGAAAAATTTGAATTAGATAGAGAAGAAACTTTACAAAAGGTTCTAGATGCAGGAGTTAAAAATTTAATATGTGCAGGATATAGTGTGGAATCTTCAAAACAAGCAATAAAAATTGCAAATGAACATAGCTATATATATGCAACAGCAGGAATTTCACCAAATGATATACCTACATTTGAAAATGAAAATACTGATGTAAAAGAATTCTTTTTTGAGGAAGTATTAAATGAACAATTAAAGGAAATAAAAAGGTTAGCTAAGGGTGAAAAAGTAGTTGCAATTGGAGAAATTGGGTTAGATTATTATTGGAACAAAGAAAACAAACAAAATCAAAAATCAGCTTTTATAAAACAAATAGAAATTGCAAATGAACTTAATTTACCAATAGTAATACACACTAGAGAAGCAATAGCAGACACAATAGATATATTAAAAAATCAGATTACAGTTGCAAACAAAGGTGTATTTCATTGTTGCCCACTAAATCTAGATTTGATTAGAGAAGCATTAAAATTAGGATTTTATATTTCTTTTGCAGGACCGATAACTTTCAAGAATTCTAAAAATGGTACTGAAGCAATAGCTTTAGTACCATTAGATAAAATGTTAGTAGAAACAGATAGCCCATATTTAGCGCCAGAACCAAAGCGTGGAACTAGAAATGATTCTTCAAACTTAATATATACACTTCAAAAAATAGCAGATGTAAAACAGACGTCAGTAGAAGAAGTAGCTAAAATTACCTATGAAAATACAAAAAATATATTTAAAATAAACACCAATTGATATTTCAATTGGTGTTTAAAAAATTATTTATTAAAATCAACTTTAACATTTTTTCTAGCTTCTGCACTATCAACTTCAAATAAGCTTTCAGCTGTAAAGTGGAACATACCAGCAATAATGTTTGATGGGAACAATTCTAATTTTGTATTATATCTTGTAACAGTATCATTATAGAATTGTCTAGAATAAGAAATCTTATCCTCTGTTTCTGTTAATTCTTTTTGCAAACTTGCAAAATTTTGATTTGCTTTTAAATCTGGATAAGCTTCAGCAACAGCCATAATTGTTTTTAAAGTATTAGATAATGAATTATCTAATTTAGCTTTCTCGTCAACTGTTTTAGCACCAGCCCAAGCAGTACGTAATTCAGTTACTTTAGCTAAAGTATCACTCTCATGAGTCATATAACCTTTAACAGTTTCAACTAAATTAGGAATTAAATCAAATCTTCTTTGTAATTGTACATCCATTTGTCCAAAAGCATTTTTAACACGTTGTCTTAATGTTACTAAACTGTTATATGCAGAAATAATAAATAATATTAAAAGAACAACGATTATTAAAATAATCCACAACATAAATTTCACTCCTTTATACCAATAATATGAAATAATAATAACATATATTAAAATAATATACAATAAAAAATAAAAAATAAATCATAATTTGGTACAAGCACACATATAATATAGTATATGTAAAGGTTTTAAGAATATTACAAAAATGACAAAAAAATAAACTCTTAGAGCCTAGGGAAATACATGAGACGGCATAAAATTTGACAATATTTGTTTAAAATGGTATAATATAGATGTTGCTTTTAAAGGAGGGAACAAATTAAAAATGAAAAATGATGATAAAGCATCAATATCGCTGAAAAAAATAATTTGTATTAGCATTTTATTTATTTTCATAATGACAGTTGCAGTTGTAGCTGGAAATGTAAAATTAAATAATGTTAAAATTATTTTAGCTAGTGGTTATGAAATGAGTGTATTAACTAGCAAAACCAAAATAGCAGATATATTAGATGACAATCATATTATATTACTTGAAGATGAAAAGGTATCACCTGATTTAGAGTCAGAGTTATCAGATAATAATACAATTAAAATTTCTAAAATTACAGATGAAGAAATTGAAGCACCAGAAGTTATAGAAACATCAGAAACTGTTACAATGGAAGAAGTATTAAAAAACTATGATACTATTATCGAAAAGATTGTAGTTGAAAAAGTAAAAATACCTTTTGAAACAGTTACAAAAAATAAAGCATCAGGTTCAGGCTCAAAACAAAATCAAATTATACAATATGGTGTAGACGGTATAAAAGAAGTTACTTACAAAGTAAAATATCAAAATGATGTTGAAATTGAGAAAAAAGAAATTTCTTCAAAAATAATCAAGAAACCAGTAAACAAAATAGTAGAAGTAAGAAACAAACAAGTTACATCAAGAGGTGGCACAACTACTAGATATGGTGGTAAATGGACTTATTCAGAAGCAGAACTTGACTTATTATGTGCTATTACAGCACAAGAAGCTTCTTCAAGCTATAATGCAGCTTTAGCTGTTATAACATGTGCAGCAAACAGAGCAGAAAGTAAAAAATGGAGATACAACGGAACAGACCCATTAAGCCAATATAAAGCAAGAGGCCAATTCTGTTACTCAATAGATAATCACTGGAGAAGAAGATTAAACGGAAATTACCCATCATATGTAAAACAAGCAGTTATAGATGCATTAAATGGTAAAAGAAACCACAATTACTTATCATTCAGATCAGCAGGATATGCAAGTGGTGTAAACATTGGTGGTAACGTATACTTCAACGCAATGTAATATACAAAGAGTCCCTAAAAAAATAGGAACTCTTTTTTATTGCTTTTCGGGTGACTTTGGGGACGGGGTCAAAAAGCACCCTTTTTCAAATCTGACTCTTTTTTATTTGGTTCTTTTTAAAATGTGATTTTGAATTTGGGTGCTTTTTGACCCCGTCCCCAAAGTCACCCTCTTGAATTAGTGGAAGTTTTATGGTATATTATTTGCACAAGGAGAGAAGAAATATGAAATTAATTTCATGGAATGTAAATGGTTTGAGAGCAGTTATTAAAAAAGGCTTTAAAGAATTTTTTGAGAAGGAAGATGCAGATATATTTTGTATACAAGAAACAAAAATGCAACAAGACCAAATTGATGATGAAATAAAAAGTTTATTTAGTAAATATAATTGTTATTGGAATAGCGCTGTAAAAAAGGGATATTCAGGTACAGCAGTATTTACAAAACAAAAGCCACTTAATGTTACATATGGAATAGAAATAGAGAAACATGATCAAGAGGGAAGAATAATAACACTAGAGTTTGAAAAGTTTTATTTAGTGAATTGCTATACTCCAAATTCCAAAAGAGAACTAGAAAGATTAGAATATAGAATGACATGGGAAGATGAAATTAGGAGCTACTTATTAAAATTAAATGAAACAAAGCCAGTAATTTTATGTGGAGATTTAAATGTAGCACATGAAGAAATAGACTTAAAAAATCCGAAAACTAATAGGCATAATGCAGGATTTACAGACGAAGAAAGAGGAAAAATGACAGAATTATTAAATGCCGGTTTTACAGATACTTTTAGATATTTATATCCTACAAAAGAAAATTGCTATACTTGGTGGTCATATATGTTTAATGCAAGAGCTAATAATGCAGGTTGGAGAATAGACTACTTTATAGTATCAAAATCAATTGAGAAAGAAATAAAAGAAGCAAAAATTTATTCAGATGTTATGGGCAGTGATCATTGTCCTGTTGGAATAGAATTGTAGGAGGTAAAAATGGAAGAAAAAAAGAGAAGCTTGAAATGGCTATACTGGTTTAGCCTAGGAGTGGCTATTATTGCAGTATATAAATTACTAGATAATTTTGGACCTATAACAGCTTGGTTGGCAGGGCTATTAAATATTTTAATGCCATTTATTGCAGGATTACTTATAGCATATTTATTTTATATTCCATGTAGAAAAGTGGAAAGTTGGTATAAGAGGGTAAAACCTATTTCAAAAAGAGCAAGAGTATTATCAATTATAACAGTGTATATTATAGCGGTATGGTTAATTATACTAGCATTAAACTTTGTAATACCAGCAATATCAAAAAGTATTGTAGACTTAGTTACTAACTTTGGCAATTATTATAACAACACAATGACTACCATAAATGAATTGCCAGAAGATTCAATACTTAAGAGTGAAGCTGTTTTAAATGCGATAAAAGGAATAAGTGAAATTGATTTTAAACAATATATAAATATAGAAAAATTAACTGAATATGCAAAAGGGGCAATAAATATTGTAAATAGTATATTTGATGTATTTGTTTCATTTATAGTTTCAGTATACTTATTAGCAGAAAGAAGAAGAATTTTAAACTTTTTGAGAAGATTAGCATCAGCTATATTTAAACCAGAAACTTATAAAATGATAGGCAAATACTTTAATAAATCAAATGAAGTATTTTTCAGCTTTATAGCAGGTCAAGTGTTAGATGCAATAGTAGTAGGAATATTAACTGCAATTGCTATGTCGATAATTGGAGTGAAATATGCAGTACTGTTAGGCTTTATGATAGGATTATTTAACTTGATACCATACTTTGGAGCTATCATTGCAGTAGCAGTAGCTATACTTATTACTATATTTACAGGAGGTATAGGGCAAGCAATTATTATGGCAATAGTTGTAATAGTATTACAACAAATCGATGCAAATATTATAAATCCTAAAATTTTAGGAAGCTCATTATCTATAAGCCCACTTTTAGTAATATTTGCAGTAACAATAGGTGGAGCATATTTTGGAGTATTGGGAATGTTTTTAGCAGTACCAGTTGCCACAGTAATTAAATTATTAATTGAAGAATATATAACTTACAAAACCAGCACAAATTAAAGTGCTGGTTTTTGTGTTAAGAATAACTTAATAAATTAACTACTTTTTTCTTAATAAATTTGTGGTATAATTTATACGTAATAATCAAAAAGGGGAAAATTTATGTACAATATTTTAGTAGTGGATGATGATAAGGAAATTGTAAATGCAATAGAAATATATTTAAGTAAAGAAGGGTACAACATATTAAAAGCATATGATGGAATGGAAGCATTAAAAATAGTAGAAAAGAATGATAATATTCATTTGATTTTATTAGATATAATGATGCCAAAACTTGATGGAATTAGTACAGCTAATTTAATTAGAAAAGATAAATCAATTCCAATAATAATGCTTTCTGCAAAATCAGAAGACTACGATAAGATTACAGGACTAAATAATGGAGCAGATGATTATATAACAAAACCATTTAATCCATTAGAACTAATTGCAAGAGTAAACTCACAAATTCGTAGATATACACACCTAGGCTCAATTGCAGATAAACAACAAGAAGGAAATACATATTGGTCAGGAGAATTAGTAATAAATGACGATACAAAACAAGTAACAGTTGAAGGAAAAGACGTGAAATTAACTCCAACAGAATATAACATTTTAAAATTTTTAACTAAAAATAAAGGAATAGTGTATTCAATTGAACAAATTTACCAAAATGTGTGGGAAGACGAATGTTATGGTGCAGAAAATATTATTGCAGTACATATTAGACACATAAGAGAAAAGATAGAAATAAACCCAAGAGAACCTAAATATTTAAAGGTAATTTGGGGAATTGGATATAAAATAGAAAATCTAGAAAAATAGGAGGTAAAAAATGAATGGGTCAAAAATTGCTAAAAATGTAGCTTATATTTTAGTACCAATATTTGCATTACTCTTAATACTATCAACACTAGGTACTAAAATTATAGACGAAGAAATTAATGTTATACAAAATTCAAACTATATCTGGCAAATGGCAGGAGGCTTAGCAAATGTAACAAAAGGTGTAACACCATTTCTAATTCCAATATCAGTTATGATACTAATCATTCTAGCAGTAGTGATTATAGATGGAATTGGTAAAAATAAAAATGATGATACGATTAAGTTAAACTGGTTTGACGAATGGAAATTAGAAATAGTATTATTTTTAGGTTTTATATTGTTCTTAACTGGAGCTTATGTTCTAACAATGGGATGGAATTCATTTGAAAATTCAATAAGCATAATGCTATCAAGTTGTGGAATCGGAATAATATATATAGATTCAATAGTGCTATTAGAAACTGTAGTAAAAAGAATAAAAGCAAGAATGTTATGGAAAACCACTTTAATATATGCCATTTATAAAGCAATTAAGAAGATGATAGATAACCGCAAAATAATGACAAAGCTATTTATATATTATTGGGGGTTTTGCATTATAGGATTTTTTATAACATTAGCAATACCAAACTCTACCGGTAACAAGAACTTGTTTCAGGTAGTAATGTTAGCAACACTTGGAATAAGCACATTTTATGTATTGTGCAAAAAAGTGGAAGAACTTAATAAAATTCAAATGGCTTTAAAAAGTATATATGACGGAGATACAAATATTGAGTTAAATCCAAACGAATTAAAGGGAGTTTTAAAACAAATGGCAGTATATATAGACGATATTGCCGGAGGCTTATCAAATGCGATTGAACAAAGCTTAAAGAGCGAAAGACTTAAAACAGAGCTTATAACAAATGTATCACATGATATAAAAACACCACTTACATCAATTATTAACTATGTGGATTTACTAAAAAAAGAAAAAATGCCTAATGAAAAAGCTACTGAATACTTAATGATATTAGATAATAAATCTCAAAGACTAAAAAAATTAACAGAAGATTTAGTAGAAGCTTCAAAAGCATCTTCTGGAAATATAAAATTAAATAAAGAAAGATTAAATGTAAAAGAACTTGTACAACAAGTGTCAGGAGAGTTTGAAGATAGATTTAAAGAAAGAAACTTGGAAGAAATAACAACATTTCCAGAGCAAGATGTATATATAAAAGCAGATGGAAGATATATGTGTAGAATATTAGAAAATATTTATTCAAATGTTGCTAAATATGCTATGGAAAACACGAGAGTATATTTAGATGTGGTAAAAAACCAACATACAGTTGTAATACAAATGAAAAATATATCAAAACAAGAGCTTAATATATCAGCAGACGAATTGATGCAAAGATTTGTAAGAGGAGAAACTTCTAGAAATACAGAGGGAAGCGGATTAGGACTTTCAATAGCATCTAGCTTAACAGAACTTCAAGGAGGACAGTTTCATATTTATCTAGATGGAGATTTGTTTAAGGTAACAATAGGATTTGAAATGCTAGTAAATTAAAAATGTTAATGGTGACGGCTTGACGTCACCATTAACTTTTTAGCTTACGTGATTAAACAAATATTGAATTCCTCCATTAGCGGCAGCAGTTACTGCTAAAACAATAATACCAGCAACAAGAACACCAGCTACAATAGGTGGGATAGCTTTTTTAGGTGGTAAATTTAAAAAGTTAGCAATTAAAGAACCAACCCATGCACCAGTTCCAGGTAAAGGAACAGCTACAAATAAAAATAAACCTAAAGCTGTGTAATTTTGTAATTTTTCACTTTCTTCAATCTTTCTTGTGGCTCTTTCAGTAGCCCAGTCAATAATAACCTTAAAAGGTTTCCATCTTCCAAAAAAATCAAATAAAGGTCTAATATATTTAACAATAAAGTATATAGGTACAATATTTCCAACAAAGCTACAAATAAAAGCTTCAAAATATGAAAGACCAAGCCCAACGCCTATTGGAATAGCACCTCTTAACTCTAAAATAGGAACCATACCTACAAAAAAAGTAATCAAATATTTTAAAATTATAGACATATAATTAACCTCATTTCTATTAACAATGCAAATATTGTACTATATTAAATATCATTTGTCTATAAGATTCAATAAACCTATTGAAAAATTTAAAGAGTTATATTGTTGTTGCAAAGAAATTTCGAAAGAAAAAATGAATATGTAAAGTAGTACTAACCACTGGTTTAATGAATTAAAAAAATGAGAAAAGACAAAAATGTCGGAATTTGACATACGATTTTACTTGCAAAATGCAATTAAGTATAGTATAACAATACTAACTTAG
>OLHG01000762.1_pt1 | contig 22023 bp, 18 predicted proteins | sample 1605971 | NCBI WGS metagenome assembly OLHG01 (sample SAMN03283289) | human gut metagenome | biome: human-associated habitat; material: feces | host: Homo sapiens | place: Peru | collected 2012 | reverse complement strand
TGATCAAGGGCGTTATGGGCTCTACCCCCTGGTGCCAGCTGGACAAGGTGAAGTTCCTCTGCCCCGTTCCCGGCTACGACCGGCACTTTGCCATCACCCAGTACTTCGGCATTGAGATGATCAATGTGCCCATGCTGCCCACCGGCCCGGATATGGACATGGTGGAGGAGCTGGTATCCAAGGATCCCGCCATCAAGGGCATCTGGTGCGTCCCCAAGTACAGCAATCCCCAGGGCATTTCCTACTCCGATGAGACCGTCCGCCGGTTCGCCCGGCTGAAGCCCGCCGCTACGGACTTCCGCATCTACTGGGACAATGCCTACACCATCCATCACCTCTACGACCACGACCAGGATCACCTGATCGAGATCCTGGCAGAGTGCAAGCGGGCAGGAAATCCGGACCTGGCCTACAAGTTCGCCTCTACCTCCAAGATCAGCTTCCCCGGCTCCGGCATCTCTGCCCTGGCGGCCTCGGAGAACAACCTGACGGACATCCGGGCCCAGATGAAGGTCCAGACCATCGGCCACGACAAGGTGAATCAGCTGCGGCACGTCCGCTTCTTCCAGGACATCCACGGCATGGTGGAGCATATGCGCCGCCACGCCGATATCCTCCGCCCCAAGTTTGAGATCGTCCAGAATACTCTGGAGCAGGAGCTGGGCGGCCTGGGCATCGGCAGCTGGACCAACCCCAAGGGCGGCTACTTCGTCTCCTTCGACTCCATGGATGGCTGCGCCAAGGAGATCGTCTCCCGGTGCAAGAAGGCCGGCCTGGTCCTCACCGGCGCGGGAGCCACCTTCCCCTACGGCAAGGATCCCCACGACAGCAACATCCGCATTGCCCCCTCCTTCCCGGCCTGCGAGGACCTGCAGCTGGCCATGCAGGTATTCACCTGCGTGGTGAAGCTGGTCAGCGTCAAGAAGCTCCTGGCGGATATGGATGCCGCCGAAGGAAAATGATTTCCTGGCTTCGCTGTCAGTACGCAAAAAATGACCTCTCCCATGGAGAGGTCATTTTTTGCGCCAACAGCACACCGCAAAAGGTCCCGCTGTGGGCATCAGTACAGGGTCTCCGCCAGAAACTGCCCCAGGTCCTGGGCACCACCGGCTTTGCCGCCCCGGAGCAGTACGGCATCGGCCGAGCGACCGGCGGGGCTCCCGTTCTTCGCGGCCTGAGGCAGCGCCGCCTGAAGCTGGACGATGTCATCGAGGAATACACCCAGGAGATCCTAGACAACTGGGACGACAGTCCCCCCTAGTTTTTGCAAGAACCCGGCCAAAGAAAATTCAAAATCCATTCACAAAGCACTTGTATAGCCAGCTTATCCGTGCTATAATAAGCCTGCCCTCGCAAGACAGGGCCCCCGTTCTTCCAAAAAACGCTTAGGAGTGCTGATCATGGAGAAAAAGAAACATATGTCCCTGGCCATGCAGATTTTTGTGGCCACCTTACTTGCCATCTTCGCCGGTGTCCTGCTACAGAGCCAGGCGGACTTCGCCAACAACTTCATCAAGCCCTTTGGCACCATCTTCCTGAACCTGGTGAAATTCATCGTGGTGCCCATTGTGCTGTTTTCCATTATGTGCGGCATCATCTCCATGAGTGATATCCGCAAGGTAGGCGTCATCGGCCTGAAGACCGTGGTCTTCTACCTGTGCACCACCGCCTTCGCCGTAACCATCGGCCTCATCGGCGGCAACCTCTTCAAGGGTATGTTCCCCGTAGTCGCCACCACGGACCTGACCTACGAGGCCAGCGCCTCCGCCTCCTTTATGGATACTCTGGTGAATATCTTCCCCTCCAATTTCTTCAAGCCCCTGGTGGAGGGCAATATGCTCCAGGTCATCGTCATGGCCATCCTTATGGGCTTCTCCATCATCCTGGTAGGTGAAAAGAACGTCCGGGTAGTGGCCGCCTTCAACGACCTGAACGACATCTTCATGAAGTGCATGGAGCTGATCCTGAAGCTCTCCCCCATCGGCGTATTCTGCCTGCTGTGCCCCATCATCGCCACCAACGGCCCTGCCATCATCGGCTCCCTGGCCATGGTGCTGCTCACCGCCTATATCTGCTACATCGTCCACGCCGCGGTGGTCTACTCCCTCACCGTGAAGACCATGGGCGGCATGAGCCCCGTCAAATTCTTTAAGGGCATGATGCCCGCCATCATGTTCGCCTTCTCCAGCGCGTCCAGCGTGGGCACCCTGCCCATCAACCTGGACTGCACCCAGAAGCTGGGGGCCAAGAAAGAGGTCGCCTCCTTCGTCCTGCCCCTGGGCGCCACCATCAACATGGACGGCACCGCCATCTACCAGGGTGTCTGCGCCATCTTCATTGCCTCCTGCTACGGCATCCAGCTGACCCTGCCCCAGATGCTGACCATCGTCCTCACCGCCACGCTGGCCTCCATCGGCACCGCCGGTGTCCCCGGCGCCGGTATGGTCATGCTGGCCATGGTCCTGACCTCCGTAGGCCTGCCCGTAGACGGCATCGCCCTGGTCGCCGGCGTGGACCGGATCTTCGACATGGGCCGCACCACCGTCAATATCACCGGCGACGCCGCCTGCGCCATCGTGGTCTCCAACATGGAAGCCAAGCGGGAAGCAAAGGAAGCCGGGAACAAGTAAATACCGCCGAACCCCACCGCCCGGGCCCCGAAAAGGAGCCCGGGCGGTTTTTTGTGCCCCGGGGAAACGGAGTTTTTCAAAAAATTTTCTGCCGATACTATGCAGCCAGCATATTGTTTTTGGTGGTGGGATGTGGTAGGCTCGGGGTAGTTACAGTTGCTTGCCAGATGAGTTCGGCACTCTTTTCTCTCTTCTGGCACGGCAAAATAAGAAGTGTAACATAGATAGAAGGAGTATTTGTTATGGTACGAAAAAAGGCAGTTTATCCCATTGTTCTCTTGTTGGTGCTATCCATAGTCCTGTGTGCCTGTGGAAGCAAGGGCAAGGTCGATCAAGCCACACCGGCGGCCACCACGGAAGCTCCCGCTGACTCCCTGACAGATGAAGAAATCACCAAGCTATTGACATCCGACATCTGGTACAGCGTCCCCACCAACAAGGCCAACGGCTATCAGTTCGTCGGAGGCGGCGTTGGCTACCTGAAAATTGTCGGGGCCAAGTCCGACTTTTCCTTCGAGTGGAAGATTTCCGACGGGTATGTCATCATGAGCCTGGAGTCTATGGGCCAGACGACCCGCAACTCCCTGTCCCTGAAAAAGGTTGACGGCATTTACCGGCTTCAGAGTGAGCTGGACACCGAAGGTGTCGCCTATATGGTTCGGGAGCAGGATTTTGACGCGGCTGTTGCCGCCGCGGGTCTGGAATTTACGGATCCGGAGGAGACGGAAATCACGCAAACCACCCACTGCACTCTGGATGGCGTTTACATTGACAACTCTTATGAAAACAAGGACAACAGCAGCCTGAAACTGGTCTACGTTTGCTACACGGCGCATACCGATGACCAAAACCTGGAACTCAGCAGCAAACTGTCCAAACTCACCTTTGACAGCGGCAATACCTATTCCTCTTCCCACTATCCCAAATCCTGCACGGATTATATGCCCAATTACCACTCCAGCGACTACATTGAAAATGTCTATGTCGGCCAGTCTCTAAAGGTCGTTTCCGTCTTTGAGGTCCCCGTTGGGGAATTTAACACCGGAGACTTTTTCACCGTTGCTCCCTACGGTCTGCCCGATGGAGAGGTTCTGAAAATCCGGCCGGAGACGGTCCAATACTTCGATACCTCCGAGGAACTGGCGGAAACCGCGGACCCCACCGGCTATGAGGAAACCCTCCAGAATCACGAGGCCGCGGACCAGCAGACCACCGCCAAGGTCAAGGCCGCCATTAACGGCTATAAGTGGTCCTTCTACGTCAACAGCATTTCCTATGAAATCGAATTTTTCTCCCCAAATCGGTTCGAGCTGAGAGTCCGGGCCCTGAACGTGAAAAACGGCGGCACCTATACCGTGCAAAAGGGCTATGTTGTCTGCACCTACGACTCCAATGGAGCGGTAGTGGAGATTCCCTATAGCTTCGGGCCTGATGATATCGACCTGCGGGTCACCGATGCCTTCGATGTAAGAAGCTGAAAAATAAAATAGATAGAAAGAGGTAACCACCCATGAAGGAAGAATCCATGCAGACCAATCCATCCATCCCCGAAACGCCCATCCCCCAAGAGCAGATTCCCGACACGCAGCCCGCATCGGCAACCACCGCCGAGGGTCCTGCCGAAGCCACCATCGAAGCCCCCACTGAAACTCCCGCCGAGGAGGCCCCCGAAAAGAAGCGCAAAGCTCCCGCAGCCCTGTTTGCCGCCATTGGCGCATGCGTTCTTTTGCTGGTCTGTGTCCTGCTCTTTGTCAAAAAGCCCACCGCTGGAAGCAGCTCCTCCGCCCTGGAAAAAGCCAGCTATCTCATAGGGAAAGTCACTCCCTCCGGTGAGGGCTACGTTGCCCTGCTCAATGGGCGTACTGTAGAAATCAGCGACGATGTCAGCTACATCACCGCCACCCCGGACAGAAAGCATGTCCTTGTAATCACCAAAAATGGGGAACTCTATATCACGGATCCAGCTCAGAAAGAGCGCACCACCGTTGCCAGCAACTGCAAAAGCGTTATCACCGTGAGAAACGACGGTTTCTTCTATACCGACAAAAATGACAATAACTACCGTGTCCTGTTTTCCGACTCGGAGCCTCAGAAGCTCGGAAATGATGTTGTCGTTACCGTTGCGGATGACAATACAACGCTGCTCTATGCTACCGATTCCGGCGACATCTACCGGCTCCTGAATACTGAGGATGTTCCCACCAAGGTCGGCTATTTCCCCAAAAGCACCCGCATGATCGCCATCTCCAACGACGGCCAAACCGGCGTCTGGGAGCTGGTGGACGGGAATGACCGCTCCATCGTGCTGCTGGACGGCGACGATAAGTCCACCCTGGGCAGTTACTCTTCCAAGTATTCCGGCGGCATTGTCCGCTTCTCCAGCGACCAAAGTCTGGCCGTCATCGGCAGCGTCTACGGAGAGAGCCTCTGGATCAAAACTGCCGGAAATGAGCCGGTCCAGGCCAAACTCGGAGCTCAGCTTTCCACCGCCACCATCTATACCGATAGCGGCCTGTTAAGGGATGCACCGGGCAATAAGATATCCCACCTGTACGTTGACACCGAAGCCGACTCCGGTGATAACGTCTACTGCGTTTCTATGGATGGCGACCGGGAGAAAATTCTTTCGAAAACATCGGAGCACGCGGTTTCCAATAACCATATTGTCTATATTGACTCCGATCACAACCTGTACGTCGCGGCTTTGGAAAAAGGCGCTGCCGTCAAAGAGGAAAAGCTCGCCTCCGATGTTTCAACTCTTGGTCTGGTCCCCGGAAAGAATTATGTCTACTACTTCCGTAGTTTTGAGTCCGGAGAGGGTACCCTCTATTGCTACCGCTTTGGCCAGAAGGAGCCGGTCAAAGTCTCCTCCGGCGTAACCCAATACACCTCCTACTCCCCGGACGGTGCCTCAGTCCTATTCTATAAAGATGTCGAAACAATCTCCGACACCTACGACCGCACAGGCATGCTGATGCTCTGGAATTACGGAGACAGCGAACCCAAAAAAGTTTCCAGCGATGTGCTCACCTACAGCCTGGACAGTGGCTATGACAGCATCCTGATAAACCCCAAGAGCTTCCTCTATTCCAAGTACAGCTCCACCGACAAGGATGGCAAGGTATTGGTAAATTGGATGTACTGGAACGGGAAGGATTCCGTTAAGATTGCATCTGATGTGATTGAGGATTAAGAAACACCCGGGCCCCAAAAATAATATGACCCCCAAATGTCGGATTCTCTGTCCAACATTGAGGGCATATCAACAGCCCGCCCCCATCGTCAAGGGGGCGGGCTGTTTATGAATGCCGGTGTGATCAGCCCGCTTCTGTCAGTGCTTCTCTTACCGGTTAGGTTTTCACCCCTTCACCGCACCGGCGGTGAATATGAAGTCCACCAAAGGGGGCAGCTTTACAAGCCCAGGACGTTGTGGATGTATTCTCGGCTGATCTGGGCGGAGCGATAGTTGCAGACGGGCTGGTAGTCCAGCTCGACACAGAGGATTCCGTCATAGTCGGCAGCCTTCAGCTCCCGGACGATGCCCTTGAAGTCTACGCAGCCGTAGCCCAGAGGGCGGAAGCGCTTCATGGGCCACTCGGGATTCAGAGTATCGTCGGGATCCAGGTCCTTCAGGTGCATATAGCCAATGCGTTTGCCGTATTCCCGGACCAGACTGGGGGCATCGATGCCTGCCAGAGTCGTGTGGGCGGTGTCCATGCACAGGAACACGTATTCCGGGTCCGTATTGGCCATGTACAGATCAATGGCATCCTTATGGAACAGGGCGGTATTGGCATGGGGGTGCATGCAGGCCTTTACTCCGGCTTCCTTGCAGGCCTTGCCGATCTTATTGGAGAGGGCCGCATAGGAAAGGACGGTCTCCTTGTTGAGGGGGCGCTCGAAAGGCGTATCCTTCCACATCACACCCTGCATGTTCATATAGTGGGCTCCCACGGCCTTCATGAATTCCAGATAGCGCAGCGCCTCCTGGTAGTCTTTTTCGGGATCATCGCTGAAGTAGAAGTACAGGTTTTCAAACTTCAGGCCGTACTTATTCACCACCTGCTTGAAGCCCTCAATGTCGTCGGCATAGTAGTCGGCGATCCAGTTGAAGTTCTCGGCGGTCTCATAGCCCAGGTCGGAAATATCCCGGAGGTAGCGCTCGAAGTTTTCCTTATGGCGTTCGTTGATGGGATTCCAGTCATCAAATTCGTTGGAGATCCAGGTCCAGCCAGTGTATCCGATTTTCATAAATAGGTCTTCCTTTCTGTTTGTTTCATATTCTTTCTGATTTATTTCTTGCGCAGGCACTGGGGGGCCAGACGCTCCGCCTCCTCCCGCAGTGCCTCTGCATCCGGGTAGGCAAGGGTCTCATCCACCCGGCTATCCGCCAGGACCAGGGCCAGATAGCGGGCACGTTTGCCCTTGTGCCGCCCGAAAAGCTGCCGGTCCAGGGTCCTGAACGTATCCGGAAGATTCTCCCGGAGGGGAGCGCTGTCCTCCAGGGGATTGCTCAGATCCTTGGCGTAGGCCCTTTTTACCAACAGGAAAATGGTCCTTCGCAGCTGCTCCGGCTCCTCTGGCAGGAGCGCTTCCAGCAGGGCCTCCAGCTTTTCCCGCTGGGCGTCACCGTAAGGGTAGCTGGCTGCCTCCAGTTCCCGCTTGTCCCGCTCCGCCTGCTCCTTACTTTTGAACAGGAAATTGAGAATGCTCATGCTCTTTCTCCGTCAAATCTGAGTCTTGCGGAGCTGCTTGCTCTTATTCAAAGCAAAGGCTCCGATGAGCACCGCAGCACCGTAAAGACAGCTGGCCATGAGGAACGCTCCCACGTAGCTGCCGCCCACATCGTAGAAGAGGCCGATGGAGGAGAAGGACAGGGCACCTACCATGGAGTTGCCCATCATCATCAAAGACCAGATGGAGGAATAGTCTTTTTCTCCCAGAGCCGTCTTGGCCAGCAGCGGACACTGGACCGTATACATACTGCCTCCCAGGCCCACCAGGAAGGAGGCCAGCATACACAGCATGGGATTCCCAATGCTGGCGATCATGGTGCCGTAGCCCAGGGCAATGAACACAAAGCCCCAGATAAGCCCCGCCTTTACGCCGAACTTATCGTTGATATAGCCCAGGCACACGGAGCAGATGACACAGCCGCAGCTCATGAGCATGGCGGCGTTGGCACCGAAGTCAATGGACTTCCCCAGCTCCATGGTGGCGAAGTTGGCAATGTACTGCTGCACACCGCAGCCCACGCTATAGAGCATACAGGTAAACCAGACGATGTAGAAAAGAGGCATTCTGAGGGCCTGCTTCCGGGTAAAGCCCCACTCGCTGACTGCTGCCGCCGGGCTGTCCGCCGGGGCTTCCTCCGCGCCATAGGGCTGGACACCCACTTCCTCCGGGCTCTTGATCAGGAAGAACACAGCAGGAACGGAGACCACCAGGCAGATGGCCGCCAGGATGCCATAGGCCCCCCGCCAGCCGAAGGCGGTGATAAGAACGGCGGAGAGCTTGGTATAGAGGATCATGGCAATGTTCTCCGCGGCGATGATGATGCCGAGGATGGTGCCCGCCTTCTTCTTGAACCACATATTCACCACCACGGGAATGGCCACATAGCCCGTAAAGGCAACGCCCACGCCCACAATGGCTCCGGAAATGTAGAATGGAAATACGGACTTATAGGTGGCCATCAGGCCGATGCCGATGACCTGGGCCAGAGCGGCAATGCCCATGACCTTGCCCACATGGCCCTTGGCGATGGTTTTCGCGGCAGTGGTATACATCAATGCCATGGCGGCAGCCTCCACGCTGACCAGCATGGTAAAGGCACTGACGGAGCAGCCGAACTCCTGGACCACCGGGGTAACAAAATTGCCGGCAATGCACATGACGACGCCGCCCAGGCCGATCTTCAAAAGGATGCAGCTGGCAAACACGATCCAGGCATAATGGATTTTCTTTTTCACGCAGGTTCTCCTCTCTTATCAGACCGCACCCTTGATCACATCGGTTTTCAGGGGGCTGTTCCGGCCCTCGTTTCTGGGCAGGCGGCGTTCGATGGCGGCCCGGGCAAATTCAATGTCCTCCGCCGCCTCTTCCTCGTTGAAGCAGCCGATACAGACCATATCCTGCTCCCGGATGGTGTTGTAGCTGAAATTCAGGCCCACAAAAGGCGTGGTTCGTCCGGCAGCGCAGGGCTTGATGGTGATCACCGGCTTTTTAGCGGCATGGATGATCTTGATCACGGACTCGATCTCCACCTGCATCAGAAAGCCCATGCAGTTGTAGATCTGGATATAGGTCTCCACATCGTAGTCATTCAGATCCGCATACTGGATGACCTCCGGCATATGGGCGGACAATCCGGGGATCATCCCCGCGTCCCGGATCATGGCCAGGTAGTCCGGCAGTCGGTCCATAGTCTTCTTATTCTTGTTCATCAGCTGCTCTACGCAGGAGTGCAGAGGCAGGCAGAAGGTTGCTCCATTGGCGGCGCATTTTTTGATCTCCTGCTCCGCTTCCATCCGGGCCATGGGGTTGTCGTCCATGTTCAGCACCGGCTCGTCAATGAGGATCATCTTTTTGCCGGTTTTGTCCTGGGCCATATCCACCGCCTTTTTCAGGTTGGGGTCCACGTTAAAGAGGCCCAGCACCGCGTCAATGCCCTGGTTCAAAAAAGTTTCGAAGATGGCCGCTGTAGAAGCCGGGTCCTGGTGGGCCTTGCGGATCATATTGTCCCCCGCCGCTCCGGTGTGGCTGAAGCCAGAGATCCAGTTGCAGCCGATGATCATTCTGGGCAGGGAGACCCCGCCTACCATTGTTCTGGGAAAGTCCATAGGTTTCTCCTCTCTAACCCCCGACACGCCCCGCGAACAACGCGGAGCGTGAGGGAATATTGGTCCTTACTTTGTGAACATGATGACGCCCTTGATGTATCCGTCGGTCTTGTCGATGGACTTGGCGAAAATGTCCTGCATGGCATCCAGATCCTCATAGTAGGCGGTGTGGGTCACCAGCTTGCCGGGTTCGAAAACGCCCCGCTTGATCATCTCGTAGGTTCTGGGCACGATCTCCTTAAAGTGGGTATTGCTCATGGGCGCCAGATTGTAGACATACAGGCCGCCCAGGTGCCACTTGGTGCCGTTGAAGGTCACGTCACTGCGGTGGAAGGAGCCGATGATCAGCTTACCGGCCATCCGGGTCATGGAGTCTGCCAGGTGGAAACCGGAGTCAGAAGCGCCGAAGTCAATGCACACATCCGCGCCGCCCTTGGCGATGATCTCGGCGATGACCTTCTTGCCTTCTTCGCTCTCAGGGTCCAGGACCTCGGTGGGACCGTAGGCCTCGGCCATCTTCCGGCGGTCCTCCCGGAGCTCGAAGACGGTGATCCGTCCGGCCTGAGATGCCCGGGTCAGGGCCTGGAGAGTCAGCTGGCCCATGTAGCCCGCACCCACCAGCACCACGTGGTCGCCCATGTGGATATCGGCGATGTTCAGAAGGTTCGTGACGCAGCAGGTGGGCTCAAAGACGATGCTGGCCCAGTCAGTGGTATCGTCAGGGACCTTGCACAGACCTGCGGCGGGGACGGTAGAATACTCGCACATCATCTCATTGTTGCCGCTGCCGCAGAAGACCTTGTCGCCGGGCTTCAAGGTGGTAACATCCTCGCCCACCTTCTCCACAATGCCCACGCCCTCGTGGCCAATGATGAAGGGGTAAGGACCGGGGGCGTTAACGCCCCGGATCAGCCAAGAGTCCCAGCAGCACAGGCCGCAGGCCATGGTCTTGATCATGACCTCGTCTGCCTTGGGTTCGGGAACATCATATTCCCGGATGCCCAGCTTCATATAATCTTCTACAAATACACCTTTGGCTAACATATTGTTTTCCTCCTATATAAATTATTTATTAGCGGCTGGCCCACAGGAAGCCCCGGCGGGTCAGCGTTTCCACTTCAGGAATGGCCAGAATGTTGTCCTGGTGGCCCAGGGAACTGTAGAATACCCGGCCCTGGCCCCAATGCTTGGTGTAGACCACGGGCATCTCTACGGTACCGTTGGCCGCCTGGGGACCCAGAGAATCCACATGCGTTGTCGCCAGCACATCGCAGGCCGGGTCCAAATGCAGGTAATACTGCTCGGTGTACACCTCAAAGTCCGGAATACCAGCAATGATGGGAGAAGAGGAATTCTTCTTGAAGTTCACCATATAGTGCCGCCAGAAAGCACCGGGCTTAGAATTTTCCGGGTAATGGTCTGCCATATATTGGATATTCTCCTCAGAGAGGACGGACATATGGTGCAGGTAGTGATCTCCGGGGTGGGAGACCCACTGGCTGCCCGTCATGTACTGCCACTCTACGCTCCAGCGGAAGGAGTCACACATGCCGCCGTGGACACCGGCCAGACCTGTGCCCGCCGCCACCGCGTCAGACACACCAAAGCAGCAGGGGTCTGGCAAAGTGCCCTGGGTCCAGCAGGGGACGATCAGGTCAAAGGTTTTCATGTACTCCGCATCCTCCAGGCGGTCCAGAGTATCCACCCGGGTGACCTGGTAGTTCTCCTCTTCCAGCCAGCGCTGGAAGCGGGCGCTTTCCTTCTCCGGCTCATGGCCTTCCCAGCCGCCGTAGAAAATGAACGCCTTTTTCATAGGGATCTCCTTTCTGAAATTAGGTCCGTCAAAAAACGATCAGCTCTTTTTCTTCATGGCCAGCTTGGCCCGGAAGGCATCGAAGAGGACGGCAATGATGATGATCACACCCAGAGCTACCTTCTGCCAATAGGCGTTCACGTTCATCAGGTTCAGGGCGTTATTCATGAAGCCCCACACCAGAGCACCGGCCATGGTATTGACCACGCTGCCCTGGAAGGTGCCGCCAATGTACACAGCCGCGATGGCCTGTAGGGACAGATCCGCGCCGGAGGTAGGCTGTCCGGAGGAGAGCCGGGCCGCCAGAACGATACCGGCAAAGCTGACACAGAAGCCGCAGAAGGCGTACATAGCAACCTTTACAAGCTTCACATTCAGGCCAGAGAGCTGAGCCGCCACCTCATTCTCGCCGATGGCGATGATGGAGCGGCCGAAGATGGTGTACTTCAACAGGATGTGGCCCACCAGGACGAAGAGCAGCATAATGGCCACGGGGACAGGCAGGAAGTCGAAGAGGAAGCCCCGGCCCAGGAACAGGTAGCTCTCCGGCAGGCCGGTAATGGGTACGCTCTTGGTAGTGACCAGGATCAGACCGTTGACGACGTACTGCATGCCCAGGGTGCAGATGAAGGGCTCGATGCGCATATGGGTGATGAGCATGCCGTTGATGGTGCCGATGGCCACGCCAATGAGGATGGCCACCAGAATGGCGGGGATGATGGGCCAGCCCAGCTTTACGATGAAGGCGGCGGAGTTGCACCCGGCAAAGGTGGCAATCATACCGGTACTCAGGTCGAAGCCGCCGCCCAGGATGACGAAGGATACGCCCACAGCGCCGATGGTGACCACGGCGATCTGCCGCAGAACGTTAATAATGTTGGAGGAAGTCAGGAACTTGCTGTTGGCAAAGGCCATGACCACACCGATGAGGATCAGCAGAGACCAGGACCCCATCTTGTCCAGGATCAGGGCAAATAAATTCTGATGCTTTTTGGCTTTCATGCTTGTACGCTCCTTTTTTCGCCTACGGCGTATTTGGTGATCAAGTCCTGTGTAAAGTCCTTCTTCTGAATTTCACCGGCAATGGTGCCCTCGTACATGACAAGGATCCGATCGCTGACACCCATGATCTCCTCCATATCGGAAGAGATCACCACCACGGTCTTCCCGTTCTCCACAAGGTTGTTGATGATCTCGTAGATCTCCCGGCGGGCGCCCACATCGATGCCCCGGGTGGGCTCATCGAAAATAATGATGTCTGAATCGGAATAGAGCCACTTGGCCAGAACCACCTTCTGCTGGTTGCCGCCGGAGAGGAACATGGTCTTCTGATTGATGGAGGGTGTGGCCGTATGGAGCCGCTCCACGTACTTCTGGGCAACTCTTGCCTCCTCCTTGTAGCTGATAAAGCCCTTTTTGAGAATCTTGGGCAGAGCTACCATCACCGTATTGACCCGGATGGAGGAGCGGAGGAACAGTCCCTCGTCCCGGCGGTTTTCCGTGACGAAGCCCATGCCCGCCGCAATGGCGTCTCTGGGAGAGCGGATGCGCCGCTGCTTTCCGTGGATGTAAATCTCGCCGCCCACCACCGGGTCCACGCCGAAGATCATCCGCATGGTCTCCGTCCGGCCCGCGCCGACCAGGCCGTAGAAGCCCAGCACCTCGCCCCTATGGGCCTGGAAGCTGATGCCCTTGACCCGGGAATTGTGATCTATAATGTTCTTGACCTCCAGGGTCACTTCCCCGATGGGGTTCGACCGCTCGGGGTACTGCTGGGTCAACTTCCGGCCGATCATCATGGCGATCATCTCATCCTTGGTGATGTCGCAGATGTTCCGTTCGCCGATGTAGCAGCCATCCCGCAGCACCGTCATACGGTCGCATATTTCAAAGATCTCGTCCAGGCGGTGGGTGATGAATACAATGGCTACGCCCCGAGACTTGAGTTTCCGAATGATTTTGAAGAGCGATTCCGTCTCCTTCCCGGACAGGGAGGAGGTGGGCTCGTCCATAATAATGATCTTGGCGTTGATGCTGACGGCTTTGATGATCTCCACCATCTGCTTCTGGGCCATGGTCAGAGATCTGACCAGAGATTTTGCGTTGATCTTCAGCTCGTACTCATCGAAGAGGGCCTGGGCCTGCTGGAACATTTCCTTCCACTGGACCATGCCGTGCTTCATAGGGTATCTGCCGATAAATACATTTTCCGCCACTGTGATCCGCTCGATCAGGTTGAGTTCCTGATAGATGATGGAGATACCCATCATCTCGGATTGCTTGGGCGTGGTGTTTTCCACTTCCTGACCGTCAAACCAGACGGTACCGCTGTCTTTTTTATAAGCGCCGGAGATGATCTTCATCAGCGTGGACTTTCCCGCGCCGTTCTCACCGACCAGAGCATGGACCTCCCCTTTTCGGACTGTCAAATTCACATCGGACAGAGCTTTGACGCCAGGGAAGGATTTGTTGATCTGCGTGAGCTTCAAAATGTTCTCCATGAAAGCTCCTCCTTTTGTCTCTGGACCGGGCGCGGATTTCCCCTGCGCCCGGCCCGGTTATCCACTTGCGAATTACTTCAGCAGCTCATCAGAGGTGACGTAGCCAACACCCTTGCCGTAAACCTTGGCGGGGGTCTCGTGGCCGCCCTCAACAGTACCACCATTCAGTACGGTCTTGATGGCCTCAACAGTCACCTCAGACTCGCCCACGGGGTCCTGGCAAATGGTAGCAATGTAGTTTCCGCCCTCGTCGATGTGCTTCAGCTCCTCGTCTTCGCCGTCGAAACCAACGACCATGACCTCGGTACGTCCGGCATTCTGGGTGGCATCGTAAGCGCCCAGAGCGGAGGTGCCAGCGGTACCGTAGAAGATATCCAGATCGTCATGAGCAGTCAGCATATCCTCACAGCCGGCCAGAGAGTTCTCACGGGTCAGGTCACCAACGGTGTTCACCAGGTTCACGGTGTAGCCCTTCTCGGTCAGGCCCTTGACAAAGCCTTCATAGCGCTGCTGCAGCGTATCGTGGATCAGGGAGACCTGGACCACATTCAGGTCCTTCTTGTAGTTGATGCTGTCGAGATAGTTGCCCATCCACAAGCCGCCCAGGTAACCGGCGGAATCGGAACGGGTGCCTTCCCAGAAGGTCATGCTGGCCTTCACCTCGGGGATCAACTGCAGGTTGCCGATGTAGAAAATGGGGATGCCCTGCTCCTTGCAGGTAGCAAAGGCGTCTACCAGGGACTCGGAAAAGTTGGTGGAAACGGCCAGGGCATCGATGCCGCTGGAGATCAGGTCTTCCACAGCCTTGACGGTGGACTCCGCGTCGGAGCCGCCGTCGGCGAAGGTCACTTCATAGCCTTCCTTTTCGGCAGCAGCCAGGAAGCCTTCGTACATACGGACGTAGTAGGGCATGGTCATACCAGCAATGCTCAGGCCGATTTTGACGGTCTTCTCGCCGCCTTCAGCGGCAGGAGCTGCTGTGGTATCCGCGGCGGCGGCAGGGGCGGTGGTCTCAGCGGTCTTGGAACCGCAGGCAGCCATGGAAAGGACCATAGCCAGGACCAAGAGGATGCTCATCAGTTTTTTCATAACGTTCTCCTTTTTTGTTTTTATTTTTCGCATTTCCTTTGACCGAAGGAAACAAATGCCTTGTTTTGGGGGAGCCTCAGAAATTCACCCCGCCAACCAAAATCACATTGGCGTAGGAGGTGTTCTCTCCGGTGCGGATGATGCACCGTGCTTTTTTCGTCAGCTCCTTGAACTGCTCGTGGGATACCTTCTTGCAGGGAAGCACGCCGAAACGCTGCTCCATCTCCTTGGCAAGGGTCGGGTTTTTCTCGTCGATCTCGGAAGCAAGGATGGTGGATTCAATCACCAGCTCCTCCCTTACCGCATCGACCACATCCAGAAATCTGGGGTTGCCGCCTACCAGAGAGATATCGATCACCTTTACCCCCTGGGGAATGGGGAGCCCACAGTCACCGATACAGAAGTATTCGGTGTGGCCCAGGGACGCGATGGCCGAGATGATCTCCGGATTCAGCAGTCTGTCTTTTTTCATCCGATCGTCCTCCTTCTTTTTTACAGGACCCATCCAAGGGCCCGGAATTTCATTTTCGGTCTGCCAAAAGGGCCTCCACCTCGGTCCTGCTGGGAATCGAGGTCTGCGCGCCCTTGCGGGTCACGGAGAGAGAAGCCGCTGCATTGGCCAGACGGATAGCCTCCGCCACTTCCATTCCCTCAGAAAGGCCCACGGCGAAGCCGCCGTTGAAGGTGTCTCCTGCCGCGGTGGTGTCCACCGGGGTGACTTTTCGGGTCTCATACTGTCGGGCCCCTTCCCGGTCGCACAGGAACACACCCCGGGAGCCGATGGTCACCAGCACATGGCCCACGCCCTTGCAAAGCAATACCTGGGCTGCCCTTTGGATTTCCTCCAGGGTTCCCGTGGGAAGCCCCGTGAGCTTGGCCAGCTCCGTCTCGTTGGGAGTCAGGTAATCAATAAAGGGAAGCACGTCCTCCGGCAGGCTCTCCGGTGCGGGGGCGGGATTCAGAATCGTCAGCTTTCCCAGGCTGTGGGCCTTTTTCAGCAGCCAGTACACATCCTCTGCCGGAGTCTCCAGCTGAGCAAGGACGATACCTGCCTCCTGAACGGCTTCCTCGTTGGCCTCAAAATACCCAATGTCGCAGGCGGTGTTGGCCCCGGGGATTACCACAATGGAATTTTCACCGGCACCGTTTACGGTGATGAAGGCCATGCCCGTAGGCACCCCCTCCAAGACACGCATCCGGCTCGTATCCACATGGGCCCCCCTCAGGCTCTCCAGAAGCATATCCCCCTGGGCGTTTTTGCCTACGCAGCTGAGGAAGACGCTTTCGCCGCCCAGCCGCCCGCAGGCACAAGCCTGATTGGCTCCCTTACCTCCCGGAACATTGTCGAAGGAGCTTCCCATCAGGGTCTCTCCCGGCAGGGGCATTTCCCGAACTCCGACTACGAAGTCCACGTTGGAGCTGCCAACGATCAGAATTTTCTGTTTCATAGGTTCTCACCTCGTTGTTTTTCGCATTAATAGCTTTGGAATCAGCCGTTCCGGCTGGACAGGGTCTCTTTTTTCAATAATTCCCGTCAGCAGCTCCACCGCCTTCGCCCCCATATCAAAGGTAGGCTGCTGCATGGTGGACAGGGAGGGCTCACAGTACTGAGAAAACTCAATGTTGTCAAAGCCAATGATCTGCACATCCTCCGGCACCCGATAGCCGAACTCCCGGACCGCCTTCAGGGCCCCCAGGGCCATCAGATCGTTGGCCGCCAAAATAGCGCTGTAGGAAATACCGCTTCGCTCCAGCTCCAGCACCGCATTGTAGCCGCTTTCCACCGTGTAGCTGCCATGGCGGCACATCTCCGGCCGGAAGGGGATGCTGTGCTGGGCCAGCACTGCCTTGTAGCCCTCAAATCGCTCGATGGAAGTAGAGACATTCAGAGGTCCGGAGATAAAAACGATGTCCCGGGCACCCTTACGGATCAGGTGCTCACAACTGATGACAGAGGCATACTCATTGTTGGAATAGACCCCAGGGATGTCAGAGATGCCTTCCAGCTTCCGGTCCACCAAAACCATAGGGATCTGGTAACGCCTGGGAAGGTCATGTTCCTCCCGGGCTCGGATACCGGAGGGGACCAGGAGAATCCCTTCCAAACGTTTGACCATCAGCTCCCGTATCTGGGCTGCCTCGTTGTCCTCGGAGAAATCCGTGTTTGCCAGCACCAGAGAATAGCCTTTTCTACGGAGGGACTGCTCTACCGACTTCGCAAGGTCTGCGAAGAAGGGGTTCGTAATGTCTGGGAGGATCAACGCGATGTATCTTGTAAAGGAGACATTTTTCTTCTTCTCTGTCTGTTCGACCGAGTAGCCCAGTTCTTCAGCGATCTTCTTGACCCGGACCCTGGTCTGCTCTCCCACTCCACATTCGGATTCGTTCAGTACCCGGGATACTGTGGCCTTGGATACACCGGCCAGCTTGGCAATCTCATCCATTGTAATTCGCATTACTTTCGTTCCTTTCTGTTGCCCTCATTCTATTAGAGTAACATTGTTTCGTAAATACAAAGGATTCACCAAAAGTGCGTTTCTGTTTTCGTCAACATTTTGTGATATCGTTTCAATTTCAGTTCCTCTTTTGTATATTGTGCTCAATGCGCATGAAGCCAGTTGTACAAGAATGATTATTGAGAAACAATTTTACGTTTTTGTTTCTCGGCGTCCGATTTATTTCAAAGAATAAAGTAACTTCCTGAAATGATATGTCCCTCCATACTGGACACCCAGTATAGAGGGACATACAGTAAAAGCCCAGCAATAGCTGGACTTTTTGACAAACTGACGGGCCGCCCCAGCCGGGGCGGCCCGTTTCGCAGCGCCTTACTTTCCGTAGTAGGCGTTCAGATACATTTCCTTGATTTCCTTCATCAGCGGGTACCGGGGGTTGGCGCCGGTGCACTGGTCGTCGAAGGCCTGCTCTACCATTTCGTCCAGCCGGGACAGGAAGTCCTCCTCCCGGATGCCGTATTCCCGGATGGTGTCGTGGATCCCTACCTTGTGCATCAGCTCCGTAATGGCGTCGATGAGGTTCTGGAGCTTTTCTTCGTCGGTGGTGCCCCCCAGCTTCAGGTAGTCGGCCACTTCCGCGTAGCGTGCCAGGGTGTGGGGGTGGTCATACTGGGAGAAGGTGCCCATTTTGGCGGGGACCTCGGCGGCGTTGAACCGAAGGACCTGCCGGATGAGCAGGGCATTGGCAATGCCGTGGGGCAGGTGGTGGAAGGCACCCAGCTTATGAGCCATGGAGTGGCAGACCCCCAGGAAGGCATTGGCGAAGGCCATACCGGCCATGGTGGCGGCGTTGGCCATATTCTCCCGGGCCCGGGGGGCCTTGGCACCCTGCTCGTAGGCGGCGGGGAGATTGGCAAAGATCAGCTTCAGGCTTCGCAGGGCCAGGCCGTCGGTGTAGTCCGTGGCCATGACGGAGGCATAGGCCTCCAGAGCATGGGTCACGGCATCGATGCCGGAGGCGGCGGTAAGGCCCCGGGGGGCGTTCATCATCATGTCCGCATCCACAATGGCCATTTTGGGCAGCAGCTCATAGTCGGCCAGGGGATACTTGACGCCGGTGCTTTCGTCGGTGATGACGGCGAAGGGGGTCACCTCGGAGCCGGTACCGGCGGAGGTGGGAATGGCCACAAAGTAGGCCTTTTCCCCCATCTTGGGGAAGGTATAGACCCGCTTGCGGATATCCACAAACCGCATGGCCATATCCAGGAAATCCGCCTCGGGGTGCTCGTAGAGGACCCACATGATCTTGCCCGCGTCCATGGCGGAGCCGCCGCCGATGGCCAGGATCAGATCCGGCTGGAAGGCCGCCATCTGGGCGGCACCCTCTCTGGCGCAGGCCAGGGAAGGATCCGGGGCCACATTGTAGAAGGTGGTGTGGGCAATGCCCAGCTCCTCCAGCTTCTCCTCCACGGGCTTGGTGTAGCCGTTCTGGAACAGGAAGGAGTCGGTGACGATGAAGGCCTTCTTGTGGCCCTTCAGCTCACTCAGGGCCACGGGCAGGCAGCCCTTCTTGAAATAAACCTTTTCAGGCGCGCGGAACCACAGCATATTCTCCCTCCGGATGGCAACAGTCTTGATGTTCAGCAGGTGCTTGACGCCCACATTCTCCGACACGGAGTTTCCGCCCCAGCTGCCGCAGCCCAGGGTCAGGGAGGGAGCCAGCCTGAAGTTGTACAGGTCGCCGATGCCGCCCTGGGAGGAGGGGGTGTTGACAAGGATCCGGCAGGTCTTCATTCTGGCGGCGAAGGCATCCAGCTTGTCCTTGGCGTTCACCGGGTCCAGATAGACCGAGGCGGTGTGGCCGAAGCCCCCGTCCCGGACCAGCCGGTCGGCAATGTTCAGCGCGTCGGCAAAGTCCTTTGCCCGGTACATGGCCAGCACGGGAGAAAGCTTCTCGTGGGCGAAGGCCTCGCTGAGGTCCGTAGAGTCTACTTCACCAATGAGGATCTTGGTGCTCTCCGGCACCTCCACCCCCGCCAGGGCGGCGATGGTGTGGGCGGACTGGCCCACGATCTTGGCGTTCAGAGCGCCATTCACAAGAATGGTGCCGCGAAGCTTCTCCGTCTCCTCCTCCGTCAGCAGATGGCAGCCCCGGGCGGCGAACTCCTCCCGGACGGCATCATACACGTTATCCAGCACCACTACGCTTTGCTCGGAGGCGCAGATCATGCCGTTGTCAAAGGTCTTGGAGTGGATCACGGAGGACACGGCCAGCAGAAGATCGGCGCTGCCGTCAATGACGGCAGGGGTGTTGCCGGGGCCCACGCCCAAGGCGGGCTTGCCGGAGGAGTAGGCGGCCTTTACCATGCCGGGGCCGCCGGTGGCCAGGATCAGGTCCGCTTCCCGCATGACCTGATTGGTCAGCTCCAGGCTGGGCACATCGATCCAGCCGATGATCCCCTCGGGAGCGCCGGCCTCTACAGCCGCCTCCAGAACCACCTTGGCGGCGGCAATGGTGCAGGCCTTTGCCCGGGGGTGGGGACTGATGACAATGGCGTTCCGGGTCTTCAGGCAGATCAGGGTCTTGAAGATGGCGGTGGAGGTGGGATTGGTGGTGGGGATCACCGCGGCGATGACGCCGATGGGTTCCGCGATCCGCTGGATGCCATATGCTTCATCGGTCTCCAGGACGCCGCAGGTCCTGGTGTCCTTGTAGGCGTTGTAAATGTACTCGGCGGCGTAGTGATTCTTGATCACCTTGTCCTCCACAACGCCCATGCCCGTCTCGGCCACGGCCATCTTTGCCAGAGGAATGCGCATCTTGTTGGCCGCAATGGCGGCCGCCTTGAAAATCTTGTCCACCTGCTCCTGGCTGTAGCTTGCGAACACCTTCTGCGCCTGACGGCAGCGCTCCAAAGCCTCCGTAAGCTCCTGAGCATTCGTAACGACGGGATAGGTCTTTTCCATAGGGCGTCATCCTTCCTTGAATTGTATCAGTATTTTATTACCGATAACTTATTACCGATATAATAGCACGGATTTGAGATTTGTCAAGAAGAATTTCACCGGCCGGAAAAGAAAAAAAGCACTTGACAAAAAGAGGAATATCCTGTATAATGCATCGTGTTCCTGCTATGGAGGCTTAGCTCAGCTGGTTAGAGCGCATGCTTCACACGCATGAGGTCACAGGTTCGAGTCCCGTAGTCTCCACCAAAAAGCTCCTAGAAACCGATTGGTTCCTGGGAGTTTTTCTTTGTTTTCCGGACCTTCCCCCGTTCATGTCGAAATTGAATATAGTTCCTGAGTTTTTCGGGAAAGTCCTTGCTTTTGTTTACTTTGGCGATTATAATTATGCTGTGGTTTTATAAGCAGAAGCAGAAATGAGCCTCTGCCGACACCCCAAACGGGCATCGACAGAGGCTCGTTGTGTATTTTACCGATGTTTTACGAGAATGTGGTTGCATTTTTTCATTTGTCTGCTACACTTAGTTATGAATATAAAAATACAATGGTTTTTGTGTGGCAGCGGTCTTGCCATCGGGCTGAGCCTTGGCGCACTCATTGGAATCATCATAGACGACATCGGTCTTGGCATGATGTTGGGCGTTGCTGTGGGGCTTTGCATTGGTCCGGCAATCGGTGTGCTACGGAAAAATCAGAAAACAGAGGAGCAAATAAGAGACGATGAAAAGCAATAACGGACTTCGCAGATATGTGCCGTCCATGATGCTGTTTTTGCTGTTTGAAGCAGTGGCGGTTACGCTGTGGCTCACAAAGGATAATCTGTTCTATCTGCTGAATTTCAGCTACATCGGAGGGTGCCTTGGATTGGGGACGGCACTTTTTACTGCCGGGAAACGTTATGCCCACCATTTTGTCCAGTTGGCAGTGGGTAGCTATATGCTGCTATACCTTGGCGTGATTTCCCGTGAGAATATGCAGCTTGAAGGGTTCTGGTACTACCTGTTTCTTGGCGTTTTTGAAGCAGCGACCATCCACTACGCGGTTGCTAAGATTTTTGGTCCGTTGCTTTTTGGGCGCGGCTGGTGCGGCTACGCCTGTTGGACAGCTATGGTGCTGGACTTTCTGCCTTACAAACAGCCGCAGAAGCCGCGAAAAGAAAAACTGGGTATCCTACGCTATGTGATGTTTACTCTGTCTCTGGCATTGGTCTCCGGACTGTTTCTGATAAAGATTGCAAATTTAGAACAGATCATGTTCTGGCTATTCCTTGCCGGGAATGGGCTTTATTACATTGTCGGGTTTGTGTTTGCCTTCCTTTTCAAAGATAATCGTGCGTTCTGCAAGTATCTGTGTCCGATTACGGTTTTTCTCAAGCCCATGAGCTATTTTTCTATGCTGCGCGTCCACTGCGACGAGAGCAAATGTGTTCACTGCGGCAAGTGCCTGCGCGTCTGCCCCATGAACGTGGAGGTCAACAAAGAATCCCGCAAACGAAAAAACGGAACGGAGTGCATTCTCTGCTATGAATGCACGAAGGTCTGTCCCACAAAGGCGCTGCATTGACCGCTGGCTCTATGCTCAACCTTTTTCTATAGCTAAGGGGTCAGGCTTGTCGCCTGACCCCACAGGGTGTCGACAAACCCCAGTTCTGCGTCAAGCAAAACTGGGGTTTGTTCTGAAAAATGGGAAAACGAGCGATATAATACAGGAAAAACAGTCAGGATATGT
>OLHG01000759.1_pt1 | contig 22041 bp, 24 predicted proteins | sample 1605971 | NCBI WGS metagenome assembly OLHG01 (sample SAMN03283289) | human gut metagenome | biome: human-associated habitat; material: feces | host: Homo sapiens | place: Peru | collected 2012 | reverse complement strand
CTCTTCAAATAAGCTAGTAAATTCTACACATCTATTAATTTTTAGAACACTTCTAATTTTAGCAACTCTATCCTTAACTGACAACTCTTTTTTTGTTATTTTTGTATTTAATGGTTTAGAATATTCTCTTCGTTCTAATAATTCCTTTAATGCATTTAATAAATCATATGCTGTTATTGTTCCGTCATTTTCTAAGTTTTCATTTGTATAAATATCTCTTCGTTCTGGCATTTTTGTATAATAGTTACTTCTTTTATTTTCTAAATTTCTAAAGGATTCTACCGAATTTTTGTATTTTTCATATTCTAGTAATCTCTGTTTTAGTTCTTCTTCCGGATCATTTACATAATTATCATCTTCTTCTTTTGGTGGCTTTGGTAATAAATATCTACTTTTCATTTCAATCAATTCTGAAGCTGTTACTAGATATTCACTAGCTATATCCAAATTCATTTCTTTCATTTCTTTGAGAAAGTTTATATATTGTTCTGTTATATCTACTAATTTTATGTCACTTATTTCCATTTTTGAAGATTTCACTAAATGTAATAGTAAGTCTAGTGGTCCTTCAAAATCTCCTATTAAAAATTTATTCATTATTCACACATCCAGTTCATTTTTGCTTCACTTAGTTCAATTTGCCTTTTTATTGAACCTTGTTCATATATATTTTTATAACTACTTTTACCTAATTTTAAAGTGCTTAAATTAACTGTGTAATTTATGCTTGAATCAGTTAGTGTAATATCTTCTATATTTGTTTTCTTTAAATTTTCATTTTCTGTTGTAAAAAGTTTTTTATATTCTTCTAATGTAGTATTATCTAAGCTTGTTTCATCTAATTTTGTAATTGTTTTATTAATACTGTAAGAAAGCAATCCACTTTTAGTAAAATTATATTTTCTTTCATAGTCTACTTTTACATTATTATGAGTAAATGAATATTTACAAGTTAAAGTATCATTTATTTTATCAAAATCTTTATCTTTTATTATTGTTATTTTAAAGTATTTTGCTTCTTTGTAAATAGTTTCATTTAGGTTTATTTTATAACTTCCTTGAACTTTTCTTTCAAGTTTTGTTATATTTGTAAATTTAACTCTTGTGATTAGTTCTTTATTTGAATTATAAATTTCTATATATAAGTTTAGGCTATCTACATCATTAAATCCTGTTTCTGGTAAGTATGTTACAGATATTTGATTGTTTGTAGATTTTCTAGGACTATAGAATTTTACTCTTTTTGCAGTTATTGAACCTTCTTCTTTGTTTAGTTCTAACATACCATTAATTGTTTTATCATTTACTATTTCATTAACTTTATCAGTATATGAAAATATTGAATCTTTTGTAAATATACTTGTTATAGTAGGAAGTAATAATGCAAATATGATTACTGAGATTCCAATAATTAAAGCTATTTTAAATTCATTTCTTTGTTCTAGGGTGTTAACTATTTTATCTTCTCCAGTATCTAAATCTACTATTTCAATATCATCTGTGTTATTATTTTTTTTAGTTTTATTAGATTTTTTTAATAGTCCCATGATATCACTCCTTTTATTCTTCAATTAAAGTATATCAAAAAACTAAAGACTTAACAATATCTTTAGTTTAATTTTAATGTTTAGGTCTACTAAATATAGCTACTAAGAATGCCATAATTATGGCTATGCTTAAGCCTCCACTTGATGTACTTAGTATTCCATTTAGTAGTCCAGTCATTCCATCGTTTTTAAATCCTTCATATGCTCCTTTAAAGATAAGATGTCCAAAATTAGTTATAGGTACACTTGCACCAGCGCCTGCTATGTCTAATAAGTATTCATATATTCCAAAGAATGAAAGAAAAGCACCTGTTATAACTAAGATTGCATTCAAATGTCCTGGAGTAAGATTAGTGTATTCTAATATTAGTTGTCCTAAAGCACAAATTATTCCACATACAAGAAAAGCATTTATATATATCATTTTGTCACCTCTATGCTAACAGCATGACTAATACTAGGTATGCTTTCATTTATGTTTGAACTTAATTTAGAATGTAATGAACCTGAACCTACTATTAGTATTTTTTTATAGTTTTCATTTAATATTTTTGTAAATAATATCATGGGTAAACATAATGGACCACTTCCACCCGCGATAGATTTGCCTACTTCATTTTCAAATAAAATTGCTCCTGCATCTTTTATGTTATTTATTTTTAATTTATATTCTTTCTCTAAATATTCTTTTAATATGTTTATTCCATATATTCCTAAATCTCCAGTTAATATTAAATCATAATAATTTTGGTTTCTTTTTGTATCTTTAAAATGTTCATAAATTGTTCTTGCTACTGCTGGTGTCATAGCGGCTCCCATATTATTTACATCATTATAACCAATATCTGTTACTTTACCTATTGTGTATGATTCTAATTTTATATTGGTTTTTTCATTAGTTAATAAAACACTTACACTCCCTGTTGAAGTGAATGTATTTACTTTCTTTTTTAGTGCACCATATTCTATTGGAAATCTAAATTGTTTTTCACTAGCTAAATTGTGACTACTTACAGTTACAATTATATTTTTATTTTTAAAGTTCGAACCAATGATTAATCCTTCAGTAAATGTTGAGCAAGCACTATAGATACCTAACTCACTTATATCAAAGTTTCTAGATGCAAATGTACTTGCCATTAATTGGTTTTGTAAATCTCCATTTATTAGTAAGTCTATATTTTCAGGTTTTAATTTTTCTTTTTTTAATAAACTTTTTATAGATTTTATTTGATATGTAGATTCTGCTAATTCAAAACACTTTTCATTTAAATAATAATCATTTAATATGAGATCTGGTTTTATATTTTTTATGTATTCATTTCTTCCCAATAATGTAAAACTATTTTTTATGTATGTATTTTCTATATAATTTGTCAACTTATCACTCCCTTAAGTAAAGCTAAAAAGAAACCTGCTACTAAGCCATATAATATTACACTTCCAGTCATTTTAAATATATTACTTCCTATTCCTTTTATCGGTCCTTCTTCCGCATGATCCATGGCGCAAGATGTCATAGTATGTGCAAATCCTGTTGTAGGTACTATTAATCCACATTTACAAAAACTAACTATTTTATCAAAATAACCAGTTCCTGTTAGTATTGAACCAATTATTACAAGAGTTATCATTAGGTACATATAAGCTTCACTTACTGGTAAATAAAATTTATACATAAGATATTCTACAAATACTTGACCAAATAGTCCTATTAAACCACCAGTAATAAATGATACTAATATATTTATAAATTTATTTTCTTTTTTTGAATATTTATCTACTATCTTTTTATATTCTTTTAAATTCAAAATAACTCACCCATTTTTATTATGGATAAGTTGTTTATTTTTATACTTAAGACGCTATTCTAGAATACATCTTTTTTAATATTTTTGTTTCATTTCTTGATACTTGTACTTGACTCATATTAAGAACTTCAGCAGTTTCACTTTGTGTATAGTCCTTAAAGTATCTTAATTCTATAAGTCTTCTTTCTTCATTAGTTAGTTTTTTTAGTTCATCTCTTAGATCTATTAAGTCATCTATTTGTTTTCTAGTATCTTTTCCTGTTATTTGTTCTAATGTAAAGTCATCACTAAGTTTAGTGTCAGTACTTAGTACAAATTCACTTTTTATTATAGTATCACTTAATAAATTAATATCTACATTCATAAATTTACTAACTTCTTCTAAAGTTACATTTCTACCTAATTCATTAGTTAGAAAATCTTTACTTTTTTCATATGCCTTATATAATTTTAAAGTATCAGAGCTTACTTTAATAGTTCTATCATTTTTTATAAATTCTATTATTTCTCCAAGTATATAATTGTAAGCATATGTTGTAAATTTAGTATTCATATTAGAATTAAAATTCCTTTTTGCTTTCATAAGACCTATTACACCTACTTGAAAAAGATCTTCAACTGAATAATATTTACTATATTTGTAACATATTTTATAAATCATATCTTTTGTTTCCATAAGTTCATTATGTGTTATCATAATTTCATCACTCCTAACGCGGTTAATTCATTACTAGTTTCAAAAAAATTATTATTATAATCATATTCCTTAATTATATTTTTTACTTCTTTGTTACTTAAACTACATAAAGTAGTTCTACCATTGTTAGCACGAACAACATCATTTATTTCCATAAGAGCCTCAATTCCTTTCAAATCTATTGCATTAACTTTATCTAAATTAACTACTACATATTTAATTCCATGTTTAAGTATTACTGGTATACATTCTTCAATAAATTCATTAACATTGCTTTTTGTTAAAGTTCCTTCTAGTCTTATGAAGAATATTCCTTTCTTGAACTCCATATCTATTTTGAACATTTTTTTACCTCACACTTAATATAGTTTATTTTATTTAATTTTTATACATAATCGACAAAATTAGATGATTATTTCGTTCGACTTTTTTTGAGTTTTTTTATAAATATGCAAGTTCCAATTATTAGAATTATTATCATTATGGAATAAGTTAGATAATATTCGTTAGAATTCTCTTTTGTATTATCTTTTGTATCATTTACCATCGCAACTGTTGAAGTTGGTTTTTCTATGAATGTTTCCTTAGATGGTTCTTCATTTTCTTCATCTATAGTTGTAAAATTTAATTTACTCATAATTATTTCATCAATTGTTTCGGTTAAATTGTCGTTGTTCACTTCAAATTGATTATTCTCTACATTATTTATTATTCTATATTTTTCTTCATCTTTTATGTATCCTTCTAAATCTTTATAATAACCTGGTGCATATATTCTTTCATAAGAGTAACATTTATATAATGTATCTTTGTATCTATAAACTATGTTATTAAAAGTAATGTCATCATTAAACATATTATCAAAGTCCATTTTTATTTTATATGTACATAGTCCATCGTCATTACATTCATGAGTTATTATATGATTGTAACTATAGAAAGTATTTAAACTTATATCTTCAGTTAATTTTAATGAGAAATTTATTCCCTTAAAATCTATATCATCTTCATAATATTTTATTACTATGTTAAAATCTCTTAAGTCTTTTGCTTCCTCAAAGTTGAATATCAACTTACTTAAATTTCTAAATGTACATGAAGTATCATCAAGATTATCATATAATTCACTACAGTCAGAGTTTTCTAATGTATAAGGTATAATTTCATTATTATTTGTATAGAAACTTATTTCTGATATATCTATCGTATTAGTATAGTGAATAAAGAAACTATTTATTACAAATTTATTAAATACATATCTATGTATATTCATTTCTTCATTAGATTTCTCTATTACTCTTCCTTCTTTTTTTTCTGGTTCATTTAATGAATATTTATAGTCAGTATAAATAAAATCTTTTTTATCAAAATATTCACAAATGTTTTCAACATCATTTTCGTAATGGATATCTTTTTCTTTAAGTATATACCATTTATATTCCACCTCCGTTTCTTTTAATTCTTCACAACTTAGTATTTGTATAAAACATATTAATGTTGTGATAAAAAAAATTATTTTTTTCATGATTTCTCCTTTCTAGAAGTTTTACCCTTCTACTAGTTATATACGATATTAATTAGGTGTTTCACTTTTATATTTTCAACTTGTCGTAAAGTTTACAGTAAAGTGTTTATGCATATAAAAAGAGCAATTAAATGCTCTTATGTATGATTAAACTGCTTCAGTTAGTGTTATATAAGCATTTAGTGTGTCTGCTGGTAATGTTACACTTGCTGTATAAACTGATACTCTCATAGTTATTACATCACCTGCATTTAAATTAAGTATTATACTTGAAGATAAGTCCCCTGATGCATCTAATATTGTTAATCTAGTAGAAGCATTTTCTACTCCATTTGTGTATAAACTTAGAGCTGAGTTTTGACCAGCTGATGCATTAAATCCATAATTTATTAGGTATCTGCCAGGTTCATTAACAGTTATGCTTTCTCCAGTAACTGTTGCGTTTCTAAAACTATTTGAAGTATTAAAAGTAACAAATTGATTTACTGCACTTAGTGTTTGCGCTGTGGTACTTCTTAGTTGTGCAACTGATGTGTTATCTAATTCATCAAAGCAACAACATCCTAAATTCATATGATTTTGATTATATTCTTGTACTTTACAATATGCTCGCATGTATGAATTATTCATTTATTCACCCTTCTTCCTGTTTATAATTTTAAATCTATTTATAATTTTATTATATATATTTTTCATGTGCCATCCTTCTAGAAATATTACTATTTCTAGTATATATTATGACTTTATATTTTATTTGTAAGGGCAATAGATAGAAAAAAAGAACTTTATTTAGTTCTTCATATTTGGTTTAAATATTATTTTTATAGCATCATCTTTTCCACTTGTAAGCCTTTCAAATGACTCTTGTGCTTTTTCTAGAGGTACTATATCATCTATATATTTAGTTACATCTAGTTGTTTATCTTTTATTAATTCAATTGTTCTGTCAAAATCAAATTCGCTATATGCAATAGAACCTTTCATTGTTATTTCTCCCATTACAGGTATAACTGTTGGTACTGTAACAGGTGTCATTGATACTCCTACTAAAATTATTGTACCACCATTTTTAGTTAATAACATGCTTTCAGTAACAGCTCCACTATTACCACAACATTCTATTACTCTATCAAATCCACCATTTGTTTTTTCTTTAAGACTAGGAATAGTTTTTTCATCTAAAGCATTATAGTATTCATCTACATAACCATATTTTAGTGATTTTTCTCCACGAGATGAGTTTGTTTCAAGTAGTGTTACATAAGTAGCTCCTTCTTTTTTAGCAAATTCAGCAGCCATAAGTCCAATGATACCACCACCAATTATACACACTTTATCTCCAACCATTATATTTGCAAGTTTTACTGCGTGTAAACTAACAGCGGATGGTTCAACCATACAAGCTTCTTCATCTGTTACTTCTTCAGGTAATTTTCTTACCATTTTTGCATGACAACTAGATACTTCTGCATATCCACCACTATAGTCTAAAGATAGACCAACTGCATGAGTCCAAGTATCAGTACAATATTGTGGATTACCACTTTTACAAGCATCACAATTTTCGCAAGGACTTATTGGTAAACCTGTAATTCTATCACCAACACTTAAGTCAGTTCTTTCTCCTGGATCAATAACTGTACCACTAAATTCGTGTCCCATTACTAGTCCATTTGGATTACCCATATCCCAATAATGAATATCAGAACCACATATTCCGCAGGTATTAACTTTAAAAATTACTCTTTTACCATCTTTAACTGGTTCTTCTTTTTCTACTATTTCAAGAGTTTTTACTCCTTTTAATTCTACACATTTCATTTATCTTCACCAATACTATGGTATCATTAAAACCTAATTATTACTAATTTATATTGAATTTTTTACACTTAATTAACACTTTTCTTAATTAAAGTTTTAGTTTTTTCATCAAATGCTATATTTTCTATACCAAATAAAGTAGTTTTTATTTCATTTAATAAATTACCTGTATTCATTAGATCTATTTTTTTATTATTTATGTATCTTTGTCTATATTTTTGTTTTTCTTCTTCATCAGTAAATAGTATATCTAAGAATAATTCTAATCTTTCTTTTTCATCTTTAGTTTCAGCTAGAAGTAATGTTTTAGTTTTTATTTCTTTACTTATACATGTATCATTAAGTTTATGTGACATTTCAATTAATCTAGCAAATAATTTTATATTTAATAACAATTCTTCAAAGTTTATTTCTCCATTAGGCATTCTAAATTCTATTGTATTTTTTACCACACCACCAATGTTTTTTAAATTCATTCCTTTGTACCTACTATTATTTACTTTTTCAAATACATCCTTAATAGAACCATTTAATTCATTTTCATCAAAAAGTCCTTCATCAACTGCTTTTATATAATTCTTTTTTGTTTTTGAAGCATATCTTTTTACACCTATTCTTTTAATTGTTTTTGCTTTATCACTAATGTAATACAATATATCTTCAGCATTTGTATACAAATAAATTAGCATTAAAAAGTCTTCTCTTCTATTTAAGTAAGAAGCACCAATGTGAATATGTCCACCACAAGTTTTATCTGTGTAAAAATTATATTTTTTTAGTAGTTCACATACATTTTTTAAAGTATTTATATCTTCAGGTGTATATCTTATTACTGGACTTGTTATTTCAAATCCTTTTCTTACAGATGAATCTCTTTTTATTTGATAAGATTTAAATATATTTTTTAAACCACGATAGTCTCCTATTTTTTTATTACAACATTCAAGTTCAATACCTATAGTTATATCCTCACTTATTTTGGTGCCAAGTAAATCATTTAAATTTTTTGATTCTGTTTGTTCATTTGTTAATAAGAAATCTATCATTTTTTTATCATCTAACATTTGTATTAATTTTATTTTAAGTTCATTATTTTCTACCTTTTTTATAAGATTTAATCTGAATTTTTTTACTTTTATTTCTTTAAATTTGTTTATTATAAAGTCCTCATCTTTAGTTCCAATAACTAAATCTGACCTATAATCACTATATTCTGGAAGTGATGCATAATATTTAATTTTCTCATTATCTTTAAGTTGCAGTATTACATCAACTTTATCTTTTATTTTTTCTAAATTGTTTATATACTCTTCTTTTGATTTTTCATTTAAAGTTTGTATTATTAATTTTCTGTAAAATGAGGAATGTATGAATAAATCCATACACTTTTTTCTTACTCTTTCACTTTGTATAGTTGCGATTATTTTATATACATAAAGTTGGTCTATTTTATCATGACATATTTTTAATATTTGATATTTATATCCATTATTTTCATTAAGTGTTAAAGAATAAATTTTATTTCCATCTATATGTTTTGCGATATCTTTGATTATATTTAGTCTTTCTTGTAAATTAAAGTTTTGTAAATAATAATATAGATTTTGATGTCTTAGTAAATGACAATATTTTCTTTTTTCTTCTTCCGTTAGATATTGAAATATAAAATTTATTTTAATTTCATGTTGATTTATTATTTTTTCTATTAATTCTTCTCTTGTAGTTATTTTTGTTACATCTAAGTCACATATGTTTTTAGCATAATTTATTAATTCTTCCATATTTTCCCCCGTTCAGGGATGTATTATAGTATAGTTTAGTGCTTAAGTCAAATGTTGATAACATTAATGTTGCCATTAAGTATATCTTTTAAATAGTTAGTCATTCTACCAAAGAAGTTTGTTTTTTTTATGTCTTCTTTTACTATTAAATTATAGTTTACTAAGTTATTGTTGTACTGTAGTGTAAGAGTACCTACTACATCTCCTTTTTTTAATGGTGCGGATACTTCATTTAGATGCATATCATATTTATATTTTATATCTTTAGTGTTTTTATCTAGTATTATATTTGCATCTTTTTCTAGGTAATAATTTACTTGTCTTTTTTTAGCATTGTCAATAAATATTGTACCTAAAGGTTTATCACTTTTTACTAAGGTTTCTTTATAAAAATTACTAAAAGCATATTCCATCATATTTATCGTATCTGTATTTCTGTCTTCTTTTTCTTTTGCATTCATTACTACTGTTATTAATCTCATGTCATTTCTTTTCATTGTACCAGTTAAACAATAACCTGCTTTGTCTGTGAATCCTGTTTTAAGGCCATCAAGACCACTATAGAATCTTATTAATGAGTTAGTGTTAACAAGCCAGATACTTTTACCATTTTGATGTGTTATAGTAGTTTCATATGTTCCAGTTATTTCTAATATGTTTTCATGTTTTAATAATTCACTTGCGATTAAAGCCATGTCTTTAGCAGATGAGTAGTGTCCTTCAGTATCAAGTCCATGTGGATTCATAAAATTGGTATGAGTACATCCTAATTCTTTAGCACGCTTATTCATCATATTTACAAAGTTTTCTACAGTTCCACCTATTTTTTCTGCCATTGCGACAGATGCATCATTAGCTGAACCTATACCTATTGATGTTACTAATTCTTTTACTGTACTTTTAGAGTTTTCTTCTAAATATATTTGACTTCCACCCATATTTGCAGCATTTTTACTTATCAATACTTCATCATCATATTTTAAATTTCCTTTATCTATTTCTTCCATTATAAGTAAAAGTGTCATTATTTTTGTCATGGAAGCTGGTGCCATTTCTTTTTCGGCATCTTTTTCAAATAATACTTTATTAGTACTTGCTTCCATTATTATTCCTGCTTCACTATTTAATGTGATTGCACTTGGTTCTTCTTCACATTTATATATTCCTATACATAAAAATAAAGAGATAAACAATATAATTATTTTTTTCATAAACACCTCTTAATAAATGGTATTCTTTTTATTCTTTTAAATTACTAAAAAAATATGTAATTTCTTACATATTAAATAAATTTGAATGAGAGCCATTTAATATTAAATATAATATTAATTTTAATGTATAAATTCTATTGTGTAAAATTGCTAAAATTAAAGAGATATTTTATTTAAAAAGTAGTATAATTAGTGTAGGTGGTATCATGAGAAAGAAAAAGAAGGTTAAAGTTAATTTTGGAAATATATTTATTTTATTATTAGTTGTTTGTCTTGGTGTGTTTGGTATTAAAAGTTTATATAAATTTTTAAATAATGATAAAGAAATTAATACTAATAATACTGATACAGGAAAAACTAAGAAAGAAGATGATGTTATTAAAGATAAGCTAACTGAATTAGGTTATTCTAAAGAAGAAAGTAATACTATTAAAAGCAATATGAGTAATGAAGAAATTAATAAGATAGATAAAAAGTATGATTATTTGAGTGAGTTTTCTAAGGTTAAGTATTTTCATATAGAGAATATTGAAAGGTATATAGATTATAAGAATAAAAATAGTGATTTAAGTACGGAAGAAATTATTATGAATGTTAATACTGATTTAGACCATGAATATTATACTAATATGAAAGAAGTAAGTGATCCAGATGATTTATTAGTTTTAGTTAACAAGTATCATATGCTTCCTAGTGGAATAGAACCTAAGAATTTAGTTAATATTGAAGGACAAAGAATGGAGAAAACAGCTGCTGAAGCTATGGAAAATATGGTTAGTCAAATGAGAAATGATGGATTATATATTATTTTACAAAGTGGTTATAGAAGTGAGGATTTGCAAACTAGAATATATAATAGAAATGTAAACGAAAGAGGTAGAGAAAACGCTGATAAGTATTCTGCTAGACCTAATTCAAGTGAGCATCAAACTGGTCTTGCGATGGATTTAAGTACTGATGGTACATTAGAGGAATATTTTGAAGATACACCTCAGTTTGAATGGCTACAACAAAATGCTCATAAATATGGTTTTATAATGAGATATCCTAAAGATAAAGTATATATGACTGGATATGAGTATGAACCTTGGCATTACAGATATGTTGGTGTTGAAGTAGCAACTATTATCAAAAATGAAAATCTTACATATGAAGAATATTGTGTTAAATATAGAGGCCTTTATTAAGGTCTTTTCTTTTGTTTAAATGGTCTAAAGTATTTCTTTTTCTTTATAAATATAAAATAAAATATTATTGAAGATATAATTAATCCTAAAAATATTAATCCAATTATAATAAGTTTTAGTTCAAAACTAGTAAATTTTTTATTATCAAATATACTAGTTTTTTTATTTGAAGTATTGTCTTTTAATTCCTTTATTACCTTTATTTTATATGTACTTGAATGTTTTTTATCTCCACTTATTACTTTAATTGTTATTACATTTTCTTTATTTTTAAGAGATGTATCACCTTTTAAAGTAACTGTTTCTAAGGGTGTATTTGTTTCATAATGTATATTAAGTTTATCATTAGTTTTAATTTTTATTTCATATTCATAAACAAATTCATTAAAATTTATCTCGTAATCATTTATAATTAAATTCTTTAAGTTAGAGTTTGTTTTATCATAAGTTATGTTACCTCTTGTTATGTTTAAAGTATATCTTTCTACTTCGATATCATTTATATATGATATTATTTCTATTACATTTAATCCTTCTTTTAAACTTTTACTACCAGAACCAGTAATTACTTCATTATCATCTTTATCAACCACTATAGTTATTATTTCTATGTTTGATGGTACGAATACATTATATACTTTTGTGTTTTTATTAAATTCAGGTATCAACATATTATTATTTATACTTATATTATTAAGAGCATATAAGTTGAAAATAAAAGAAAAAAAGATAGTTAATAGAAATAATATTTTTTTCATAAGTCTCCTTTATTTTATTACATCTATTATTATATCTTTTTCTTCTTTTTTAATACTTTCTATAGTAAAACATTTTAAAATTTCTTCTTCCATGTTATCAATCTCTTTATCATAAAATACTTCTAGTAATGGTGTACCTTTAGTAACTTTAGTATAAAGTGTACTTTTTAAAGTTATTCCGACATTTAAGTTTATATTATCTACTTTTTTTATTCTTCCTGCACCAAGAGATTGTACAAATTTAGCTATGCCTATAGGATCTATGTTGTTTATATAACCATCTTTGTCAGAATAAATTATTTTAGTATATTTACTAGATTTCATTTTACCTAATTTTCCACCTTGGTTTGTTATCCATTCATAGAATTTGTCTTTTGCACTTCCATTATTTAGAGTATCTATTACTAATGCCTTTGCATCTTCAATTGATATGTCTTTTCCAATTGATACCATTTCACTTGCTAGTGATATTACCAAACTTTCTAGTCTTTTTTCTCTTATGCCTGAGAAGAATTCTTGTGCTTCTTTTACTTCTAGGCTGTTACCTACTGAGAATCCAAGTGGAGTATTCATATCAGTTAGTACACATACTACTTTTCTATTAAAGTATTTGCCTATTTCTATCATATATTCAGCAAGTGTTTTTGCACTCTCTATATCTTTCATGAAAGCACCTTTACCAACTTTTAAATCTATAACTATGAAATGTGCTCCACTGGCAATTTTTTTACTCATTATACTACTAGCAATTAAAGGAATACTTTCTACAGCGCCTATTTGGTCACGAAGAGCATATATCTTTTTATCAGCTGGTGCCAGTGAATTTGTTTGACTTATAACACTTACACCTATTTTATTAACATAACTTTCAAATTCTTCATTTGTTAATTTTACTTTATAACCTGGTATACTTTCTAATTTATCTATTGTACCGCCAGTAAATCCTAAACTTCTTCCACTCATTTTAGCAATACCAAGATTTAATGATGCCACGATTGGTGCGATTAAGAATGTTACTTTATCTCCTACTCCACCTGTTGAATGTTTGTCTACTACTACTCTTTTAATATTACTTAAATCTAAAATATCTCCAGTATTTATCATTGCGTCGGTTAAATAAAATGTTTCTTTATAGTTTAAACCATAATCTTTAATAAGTAAAAGTAATTTACCCATGTCATCATCATTTATTTTATCGTTTGTATAATTTTCTACTACATAATTTATTTCATCTTTAGTTAATCTTTTAGTTTTTTCAAACTTACTTATTATATCTTCTATTTTCATACTCTCACCTTTCTTAGGGGATTTTTGCATTAAATTTAAATCTTCTTCACTCATAAAAGTTAATTTATTATTTTTATCTCTTACCAAAACATCCCGTCCTAGTAAATAATCTATTGAAACTTCAAAATAATCAGAAAGTTTTATGAGAATTTCTAATGTAGGAGTTCTTGTTCCTCTTTCATAACAACAAATCGTACTCTTAGTAACACCAAGTATGCTACCAAGGCCTTCTTGTGTGACTCCATTTAGTATTCTTAAATTTTTTAATCTATCACTTCTTAGCATATTTCCACCATAATAATTATACTAAATTGATAATATTTTTACAAGAATACTTATATGAAAGATAAAATGTATTTTTGAGGTTAAGGGTTGTAATTCATTTGTAAACATTTATATATTAGAATAAATTATTTGTGAATTAAGAAAGGTAAGAGTATGAAAATAGAAGATAATCTATTTTCATTTAGTTTTCTTCTGTATTTTCGACAGCTTGTATATTTTTATTACTTGATAAAAATGTTACTTTTTCTGCGACTACTTCTGTAATATATTTTGTTTCTCCATCTTTCTCATAACTACTTGATTGAATTCTTCCTTTTATTCCTATTACATCGCCTTTTTTACAATATTCACAAGTATGTTCAGCAATCATATTCCAAAGTACTACTCTAATGAAATCTGTATCATACTCTCCATTAGAGTTTTTAAAACTTCTTGGCACGGCCATTATAACTACTGTTCTTTTATTGTTTTTCTCTGTTAGTATCTCTTCTGGATCTTTTGTAAGTCTTCCAACGAGTACAACGTTGTTAAGCATATTATCCCTCCTTTCATGTACACTTTAACACATTAGAAAATATAATACAAATCGCCATTTTTAAAAATTGAAAGTGTTTTTTATATACAAATTTTAAATTTAAAATTAAGTCCTATATAAGGAAAGAAACAAAAATAAAAATTGAAGTCATTTTTTGACCTCAATTTTTAAATTTAGTAAAATTTTATAAATTTACATATTTTTTTATATTATCAAAATCCTTTAAAGCAAGAATTAATTTATCTATTTCTTCGTAGGAGTTGTAAAAATATAAACTAATTCTTACTGTATCTTTGAATTCTGCCTCTTCTTCTAGCATTTTTACACAATGTTTACCACTCCTTACACATATATTTTTAGTGTTTAAATAAAGTCCTAAGTCACCCGATTCTATTCCATCTATATTAATTAGCACTATACTTCCTTCACTATTTTCATTATATATTTTTATATATGGAATTGTTTTTAATTCTTTGATTAAATAATGTTTTAAGTATTTTTCTGTTCTTTCTATATTTTCAATACCTATTTTATTTAAATATTTAATACTTTCACTAAAAGCAATTATTGCACTTACATTAGGTGTTCCTGCTTCAAATCTATAAGGTATATCATCTAATTCAATAGTATTTTCATTATATATCTCGTTCATTCCACCACCATATTTAAATGGTTTCATGTATTTTAGTAATTCATATTTTCCATAAAGTATTCCAAGACCAGTTGGTCCACACATTTTATGTGCTGAGAATGCTAGAAAGTCTATGTCTAAATCTTGTACATCAGTTTTAATATGTGGTACACTTTGAGCACCATCTATAAGTACTAGAATACCTTTTTTATGAGCATACTTTGTAATTGTTTTTATATCTCTAATATCTCCAATAACATTTGTAACATGTGCGATTGAAATTGCCTTAGTATTTCTAGTAATAGTTTTTTTAATACTTTCCAAACTTAGTTTACCTTCTTTATCTAATGGAGCATATTTTATTTTAAATCCTATTTTTTTGCTTAGTACAAGCCATGGTAATATGTTTGATGCATGTTCTGATTTGGTTAATATTACTTCATCATCTTCTCTTAAATATTCTCCAAAGAACCCATTTATAACAAGATTCATGCTATCAGTTGTATTACTAGTAAATATTATTTCATCTTTACTTTTTGAATTTATATATTTACTAACTAAATATCTAGACTCATCTATTTCATCATCTACTTTAAAACTTATGTTATAATCTCCACGATGTGAATTAGCTGTATATTTAGTTAAATATTCCATTTCTTTATTTATAACACTTATAGGTTTAAATGTTGTTGCTGCATTATCAAAATATATTATATCTTCATTTTTCATAACAAAATCTTTTTCTATATTCATATTATCACCTATACTATAATTTATGATTCAATTTACATTTAGTATATGCTAATGATTGATTTTAGTTTAAAATTTTTTTATAATTTTATTAGGTGATGTTTATGAAAGATTGTTTATTCTGTGATATTATTAACGGAAGTGTTTCTTCTTATACTTTATATGAAGATGATATGGTAAAAGTTTTTTTAGATGCATATCCAGATAGTCCTGGGCATACTTTAATTATTCCTAAGAAGCATTTTACTGAATTAGAAGATATAGAAATTGATTATTTAATTCACATCATGGAAATTGCTAAGAAAGTTAAGAAAGCAATGATAGAAAATTTAAATCCAGATAGTGTTATATTAATTCAGAATAATGGAGAAGCTCAGTTTGTAAAGCATTATCATTTGCATTTAATTCCTAAATATAAGAGAAAAGTTGAATTAAGTAGAGAAGAAATATTTGATTTAATGAGAGATAAGATAAAGTAAAAAGTAGCTCGATTGAGTTACTTTTTTCACACATTACTGTAGTTGTGTCATATTACCAACCTACGAAAGCACCAAATATTATTGCTAGTAATATGAATAGAATTAAGATTACGAAGAAACTATTTCCATAGTTATTACCACCGCAACATGGATTAACTTGCTTACAGCAATTGTTCATTTAACACCCCTCCTTTAAATTAGATAAATGCACCTAGTATGATTACTAATAATATAAATAACACTAAAGCAAATGCCGCACCTGATAAACCATTATTTCCGCATCCACAATTCATAAGACATTCCTCCTTTTTTTATCTTTACACTTTTATTATAAGCAAATTATAAAAATATGTGAGTGCTTATTATTGTGTTTTCTTTATTTTTTTGTTATTATAATTATTGTGGAGGTAATAGTATGAAAAAATTATTTTTGATAGTACTTAGTGCTTTTCTTTTAGTAGGTTGTTCTACTTCTCATTTAGAGAATGGAAAAGAAAGCGTTGTAAAATTTGATGAGGGAGGAATAAGTGCTGAAGACTTATATAATAAGTTAAAAAGTCAATATGGGGTTAGTACTTTATTAGATTTAATAGATGAAGAATTATTATCTAGAGAGTATAAATCTACTGATGATGAAAATACTTATGTTAGAAATGTTGTTTCTTCTTATAAAAAACAATGGGGAGATCAATTTTTAACTAATATTCAAAATTATTATGGAGTTAAAGATGAAGATGCTTTTAAAGATATGTTAAGACTTTCTTATAAGAGAAATGAATGGCTTAAAGATTATGCTAAAGATAGTGTTACTGATAAAGAGATTGAAGAATATTATGATTCTGAAGTTGTTGGTGATATGGAACTTAAACATATTTTAATAAAAGTAGATACTTCTAGTACTTCTTCTGATAGTGAAAAGACTGAAGCAGAAAAGAAGGCTTTAGAAACTGCTAAGGAAGTTATTAAGAAGTTAAATGATGGTGAAAGTTTTGATGATTTGGCTAAAGAGTATTCTGATGATTCAGCTAATAAAGATAATGGTGGAAGTTTAGGCACAGTTAAGTTTAATGATAATTATGATGCAAGTTTTATGGAAGCTGCTAAAGAATTAAAGACTAATACTTATTCTGATGAACCAGTTAAGAGTCAATACGGATATCATATTATATTTAAAGTAAGTCAACAAGAAAAGAAAGATTTAGATAGTGTTAAAGATGATATTATTAGTGTTATTAGTGAAGAAAAAATTAATAATGAAACTAATTTTAGTACAAAAGCATTACTTAATTTAAGAGAAAAATATGGTATTAAGATTACTGATTCAGAATTAAAAGATTCATATAATGAAAGATTTGGATTAAACTAAAATAAAAACTTCGGTTCACTAAGAACTGAAGTTTTCTTTTATTCTAGATTATCAAGCATGTAATTTATTTCTTCTATTTTGTATCCTTTTCTATATAGGTAGGATTTAACTTTTTGATATAATTCTTGATCCATATATTTTTTAGAATATTTATTATAAGCTTTTGAATATTCTTTTTTTATGTTTTCGTTATTATTTAAGTTTAAATTATTAAGGTTTTCTTCTATCAAATTATTATCATAGCCTAAGTTATATAAATCTATTTTTAGTTTGTTTTTAACCATATAATTAGATTTATTTTTTAAACTATTTAATTTTTTATTAATTATTTTTGTGATTTTATCGTTCCATACATTTTCATTGATAGTATTTAATTTATTATTTATTAGTGTTTCATCTAATTCTAAATCTAAAAGACTTTTCTTTATTTTGTATGGTCCCCAGTTAGTTAGATTAACTTTATCATTAACAAATGCATCTATATATTTTTCTTCATTTAGGTATCCTTCTTTATTAAGTCTATCTAATACTTCATCTATAAGTTTAGTATTAAAATTCTTTTTATTTAAATAGTCTTTTATTTCTTTTGATGTTCTCATTTTAATTTCAATGTATGTTAAAGCCATGTTATAGATTTCATAATATATATTTTCATTCATTACTTTTTCTAAAAGTTCTAGATTTATATTACTTGTTCTTAAAAGATTATTTTTAAGAATTACATCTTCATAAAGTATAAGTTCTGTATTATCTAAAGTTAACTTATACCTTCCTTTACTCATTTTTTTATATCTTACTATTTTCATTGTATTCCTCGATTAATTTATAATAGTTATATAAATCTTCCATAGATGCTTTTATGTTTGGAGTTTCATCATTTAATTCTTTTAGTTTTCTTATGTAATAATCACTTGATTTAGTTTTGTTAGATGGTGTAAAAGGTAGTCCATCTTCTATTATACATTGATTTAAAAACATATTTATAGCCACACTTGTATTCATTCCCATTTTTTTAAATAATTTGTCTGCTTTTTCTTTAGTTTCTTTATCAACTCTGAAACTCATATTGATTGTACTCATTATATCACTCTCCATAAGACAATTATAATACATTACATATATGTTTTCAATACGTTTTATTTATTTAGTAAAAAAAAAAGATTATTCTTTAATTTTGATTAATCCCTTTTCTAATTCTTCCAAACTCCTACCTATTGGTTTTTTTGATACATATTCTTCTTCTTTCATTTGATAATGGTTATTTAATATCATTTGTTTACTTCTTTCACTTGCAACATGCACTAATTTATATTTAGAGTCCACTATCATTAAAAGACTATCAATTGATGGATATATCATAATATTTTCACTCTCCTCTATAATTAATATACTATGTACTTTTTTTCTTATCAAGTTTTTTCATTTTTCTTGACAATACTTTACAATTTTGAATTTAAACCGGACGTTTTTCTAATTTCTAGGCGTTATAACAATTTCTCCATCTTGTATTGAATAAACATTATTGTCTACATGACTAACTATTTCATTATTATCATTAATAAATAATTTAACTCCATTATTTGGATTTAACAATCTAATAATATTACCTTTACTATCTTTATAAAAGTATGATCCTTTTTCATTTTTTCCATAAAACACATCATTTATTGGTGTTGGAATTAAAAAGTCTCCTGTATTGCTTAAAAGTGGGATTACTTCTCCATCATTTATTAATGTGTATAATAAATCATTATCACTAATTAAGTATTTAGTATTTCTATATGGTTCAAGTCTTGTGCCATCTATTGGGCTTATTAATGGCATCATCTCTCCACTTGATAGTTCTACATAATATAAGTTATTTTCATTATTGTGTATTATTCTTATTCCTTCATTATTAAATTTATCTAAATCTACTATTACTTCTCCATTCATTTTTCTACTTCTCTCCTTAAACCTTTTAATATTTCTACCATAGCCCATGTATCTTGTTTACAATATTCAACTAAGGCATTTTGTTTTCTTTCTTTTTCTTCTTCAGTCATATTTTTATAATTGGCATATTCAACTAATGCTTGAACTCCATTTTGTACTTCTAAATCTTTGTATGTTAAATTTGTAAATAATGGTAATGTTTTCTTTATTGAGAAGCTTCCACTTTGTTCATTGTTATAATAGTTCATAGTGCTTGATTCTTCTTCACTAAATCCTAAGCTTTTATATAATTCTTTGTTGTTATCTATTATTTCTAGTAGGTCTCTTCCACTATCTCTTATAGCCATTAATTCATTTTTATATTCAGGAAATATGTTTGCTAGTTCTTTAATTCTTCCTTTTTCAAAGTTAACATTCTGCGCTAGCATAGAACCTCCTGTTTTTTGTATTGGTATTTTTTCTACCAATTTTTTTACCATTTCTAGTCTTTCATCTTCATTTGAGCGTGCTAGAAAAACATAGTTATCAAGTTCTTTATCACAATTATTTGGTGATTTTTCTATATGCAAACTAAATTCAAAAGGGCTTTGATAGTATGGGTGTTCTCCTTTAAATCTTGGTACTGGACAAGGAAATGTTTCAAAATCCAAATGATATATTGGGTATTCTAAACTATTTAGTCCGGCAGTTATTTTATCTTTATTTATATATGTAACATTTCTATCATAACACTCTCTTTGAATTTTATGATTTTCACTTGTTAACCATTCATAAGGTATATCATCTAATTTTAAGTATCCATTATTTATTAAGTCATATTTATTATATGTTATACCATCCCATTTAAAACTAACAAATCTTTTATAATTGAAGCTTGCATTTTTTTCTGGTACATTTTTAAAACATATTGATTTGAATTTACATTCTGTATTCTTTTTTAAAGCACATGATACACTTAAATTACATGGACTAGTATCACTTTCGAATATATTTTTCTCTAAGTTTTGTCTTTCTATATCTATTCTACTTTGATACATTTCTGTTATGTCATTTATTTTATATATATCAATTATTCTATTTCCAAATTTATCTGTATTATATACTCTTTTACCATTAACTAGTGTCCCATCATATTCGTATTCATCATTTAATACTGCTAGATAATAGTTGATATTTTTATTTATGTTGTTTTCTTTTAGATAGCCTTCAATTATATATCTTTGTACTGATATATCATACATGTACTTTCCTTCATCAGTGAATCTGTTAAGTAATTTTTCTACTTTATTTGAATAGTTTTTAGATAAACCCGGATTAGGTGTTAATGTATAAAAATTATTTATTTTTGTAAATAAAGGATATTTTTCTTTTCCAATGTTATAAAATAGATTTTTATATTTTCTTGATGTAGTTGCTTTTACTTCTATTATGTTTATTTCATTGTTAGATTCATTATATATATCAACAAAACATAAGTATTTAATGCCATTTTTGTTAAAGTTAAAACTTTCTTGTTTGTATGTATCTAGATTATATACGCTGGTACCTCCAAATAATCTTTCAACTTCTTTTCCGGCCGTTATTTCTACTTCTTTATAGTATTCCATCATTGCATTTAATTGAATATTTATGCTTTCTGTTTTATCGGTTTCTCCATCATCAGATACTTCAAACATAGTGCCAAGCATTTCTTTGTATTTGTCATTCTCTTCTTGCTTTAAATATTCTTCTAAAGACATGTCACTTGATAGTTTGTCGTTATGTATTTCTTCTAATGCAGGGTATCTTCTACATCTAGTATAATTTATAAAATCTGTTTTAGTTATTGCCATTTTGTATCCTTTCTTTTATTTCATTAATTTAAATTATTAGTAATGTCTATAAAGAATTCTTTATTCCATATATTTAGGCTTTCAATATTTTTAATAAATGGTTTGACATCTTCTTTTGCATCATTAAAATCAATTTCGTTAAATTTATTAATTAATAATTCTTTTACTTTATTAATATCTAAATTATCTTTTTCATTTATGTAATTAGATTCAATTAATTTATTTTTTAAAAGTTCAATGTTAACTTTGATATCATTAGCTAAAAAGAATATATAATCATATAAATCTCTTCCTTTTGTTCTTGTTTTCCATCCCCTACATAATATTGCATGAATTTTTCCTGCGAGTAAGGATTCTTTATCATATAATTTTATTTGATGTGGACTAGGTAATAATTTGTATTTATCTTCATAGGTTGCTCCTGATGGTGGATTTATATCAACTTCAAGTTTAATTTTTATATTTTTTAGCATTTTGTCATTTGTTAAATCGTTAGGAAAAAATGTTAATATATGATTAAGTGTGTCTCCTTTTAAAAAAGCTGATTGAATATTTGAGTCAAAGTTTTTTTCTTTTGATTCAATAGTTAAATTAAATCCATAT
>OLHG01000756.1_pt1 | contig 22103 bp, 18 predicted proteins | sample 1605971 | NCBI WGS metagenome assembly OLHG01 (sample SAMN03283289) | human gut metagenome | biome: human-associated habitat; material: feces | host: Homo sapiens | place: Peru | collected 2012 | reverse complement strand
TTAAATACATATTTAAATGGAGAATGGTATAACAGTTTAAGTGATAATGTAAAAAATAACATAGATAATCATATATTCAATGTAGGTGGGCAAACTTATTGGCAAAATTATCAAGGTGGAGCTAAGAGTTTAAAAAAAGAAAAGTATGAAGAGTCATTATCAAAATGGAGAGGAAATATAGGATTAATGACAATAACAGAATATGTAGAAGCATCATTAAATTCAGAATGCTATAACGTATATTCTAATTTTATTTATAATACAAAGTATTGGTATGCAGATGATGGATCAGATCAAAAAACACAACATAATCAAACTTGGGTATGTGGTATTGATAATTGGTTAGCAAATCAAGAAGGTACAATTTGGACTATGACACCATTTGTTTTAACAAATTATGGTGTATATTTAATTCTAAATAATAATTCGATATTTGCAACAGGTGCATCAGATACTGGTAGAAGTTACCCTGTATTTTATCTTAAATCAAATGTAGATATAACAGGTGATGGTACTATTAATAATCCTTATGTAATATCAATTTAAAATAAGCATATAAAAAGATTGAGTTTTCAATCTTTTTTAATAATTATTTTTTCATTTAATTTATAATTTACTATATTTACTGGAAATTCAAATGTATAATAAGCATCTTTTTTTGGAAGGATAATATCCCAAGGCTTTAAATTTTTATAAATATATTTAATATTAAAGTATTTATCAGTCATATAAACATCGATAGGTTTAAACATAAAGAAAGTATGGATAGAATTACATTTAGGAAAACATAAAATTTCATTAATTTCGTTTTCGAACATAAGACCTTTAAATCTGCTAAAAACATTTTTACAAACCTTAATTTCTACAATTTTATTATCAATAAATATATTCACATTATCACCAATTATATTGTAGCACATATATTGACAAAGTTGCAAAAAAGTTATAAAATTGTAATAGTACTGGAGGTTATTATATGAAGGGATTAAATAATAGAGGTCAAGCTTTAGTAGAATATTTACTTATAATTGCAGTTATAAGTGTTATTGTAGTAAGTTTAGTTAAATTATTAGGTGGTTACTTACAAGATTCTATTACTAAATCTTCATGTGAACTTATGAATAAAACATATGTTGAAGGTGCTAAACCAGGTGAAGGTGTATGTCAATAGTATTGACATAATTAATAATTTGGATTATAATACAAGCAATATTATTAAATGTGATGACTGGCTTGGAAACCAAGAGCAATATATTTAAAGAGATATTCTTCTAGAATAAGTAAGGTGGAACCACGATTAAATCGTCCTTATAATCTAGAAGTTTTTTTATTTATGGAGGATATATGAAAAAAACTAATTTAGAATTTTTTGATAGTGGAGAACTGATTGCTAAATCGGTAACTTTAGATGGTAATAATATACTAAGTGAGACAAAATATTATAGCGATATCAAATTATATGCTGATTTAGAAAGATCAATAATAACTGGTAATATTTATAGTACTCAGGAAATAGAAGATTTGTTAATATTAAAAAGTGATGACGGTTCAATTATTACATTAAAAAACATTAAAAATTCTATTATGATGAATAAGGTTGATAATATTTTAATTAAATCATTTAATAATATATTTAATAAATTAAAAAAAGAAGATTACGAATGTATTTATTTGACAGCCAGTCATAATAGATCAAATATAGATATGCTTACAAATTCACCAATAATGAAGAAAGGTCCAACAATATTTTTAGAATTTGATTTAGACTCAAATGGACTATTAAAAGAAAGAAGTAAGGAAGAATTAGATATTGTATGTGATACAGAATTTAGAAATTGGGTAAGAATATTTTTCAGTAATCATAAATATAATAATTTAAAAATTTGTTATGATAACAAAATAATAATATCAAACAGTAACCCTATAATAAATTTAATTAAACCTAAAGTAGATTTTATGGAAGGATTATATTTAAAAAGCTTAGAAAATAGAGAGGAAGAATTTTATGAACAATTTAACAATGGAAAAACTAGTAAATTTATGTAAACAATATGGATTTATATTTCAAGGAAGTGAGATATATGATGGACTTGCTAATACTTGGGATTATGGCCCTTTAGGAGTAGAATTAAAAAATAATATAAAAAGATCTTGGTTAAAGAAATTTGTACAAGAAGATCCTAATAATGTTGGTCTTGATAGTGCAATACTTATGAATCCAAAAACTTGGGAAGCTTCAGGACATTTAGCAACCTTCTCAGATCCTCTAATAGACTGTAGAGCTTGTAAAACACGTCATAGAGCAGATAAATTAGTAGAGGATGATGGTGTAGAAGATGCTGGTGGAATGAGTAATGAAGAACTTATTTCATATATAAAAGAACATAATATTAAATGTCCAAAATGTGGTAAAAGTGATTTTACTGATATTAGACAATTTAATCTAATGTTTAAAACATTTCAAGGAGTTACAGAAGATTCTAAAAGTACAATTTATTTAAGACCAGAAACAGCTCAAGGTATATTTACTAACTTCTTGAATGTACAAAGAAGTTTAAGACTTAAAGTGCCATTTGGTATAGGTCAAGTAGGAAAGAGTTTTAGAAATGAAATAACTCCTGGTAATTTTATATTTAGGGTAAGAGAATTTGAACAAATGGAATTAGAATTTTTTTGTAAACCTGGTACTGAATTAGATTGGTTTAAACATTATAAAGAATATTGTAAAAATTTCTTAATTTCATTAGGTATAAAAGAATCTAATTTAAGACTTAGAGATCATTCTAAAGAAGAATTATGCTTTTATAGTAATGCTACTACTGATATAGAATATAAATTTCCATTTGGTTGGGGAGAACTTTGGGGAATCGCAAGTCGTACAGATTATGACCTAAAACAACATCAAAAGTTTTCAGGTAAATCAATGGAATATTTAGATTCAGAGACAAACGAAAAATATATTCCTTATGTAATAGAACCTTCTCTTGGAGTAGAGAGATTAGTCTTAACTGTTTTATGTGATTCATATAGAGAAGATACTCTAGAAGATGGTTCAACAAGAGAAGTATTAGGTCTACATCCAACACTTGCTCCATATAAAGCAGCAGTACTTCCACTTGTAAAAAAATTTCATAGTGAAAAAGCTTTTGAATTGTATAGAGAATTATCAAAAAAATTCATGGTTACATATGATGAATCTGGTAATATAGGTAAAAGATATAGAAGAGAAGATGTAATAGGTACTCCATTCTGTATAACTGTAGATGATGAAACAATAAATAACAACACTGTTACAATAAGAGATAGAGATACTATGAATCAAATAACATTACCTATAAGTAAATTAGAAAGTTACTTAAATGATAAATTACAATTCTAGAAATTAAAATATAGATTATTGATTAATCTATATTTTTTTAGTATAATTAGAGTAGTTTAAATAAGAAGGTAGGGATAAAAATGAAAAAAAATAAGGCCTGGGGAGGGGGAGGAACCTATAGTAAAGGATTTACCCTAATAGAACTTTTAGCAGTTATAGTAATACTCGCTATAATCGCCCTAATAGCTACCCCAATAGTACTAGATATAATAGATGATAGTAAAGATTCTAGTATAAAAAGAAGTATAGAATTATATGGTAAAGCAGTAGAAAACTCAGTAGCAAAAGCACAACTAAATGGAAATACTGTACCAAGTGGAAAATATATAACTATAGATGGTAAAACACTAACAAATGGAAACACAACAATAAAGGTAGATTATAATGGAGCTAAAACGGTATGTGAAGTATATATCTCAAATGAAGGTACTGTATCATTAAAAAGGTGTAATGTAAATAATCAAGATATAGAATATACATATGGAGATAAAATATATGATAATGGAGAAGTAGTATATTTTGATGTAACAACAGGTAAGTCTTGTAATACTTATACAGAAGAAAATAGTAACACAAACTATAATGGAATAAATGGGACAGGAAATCAAAACGGATGTTTAAAATTTTATGCATTTAATGATTTTGGAAATGATAAATTAAATTTAATATTAGATCACAATGTTGTTGCTATAACTGCATTTAGAGAGGGCGATGGTGGAACTGATAATTTAATAGGCCCAAGTAATATATTTTTGAAAAGTTTAAAAGTAAAAACAGATACTTGGAAAGGGACAGAAACACCAACAAATTATTCAATAGATTTAGGTGAAGGAAAAGCACAATATCAAGTAGATTATAGTGAATATAAGGCAAGAATAATAACTGCAGGAGAGGTTGCAATTATTACAAATAATACATCTTGGAACGAATTAACATCAACAACGGGATTTTATTTAGATTCAAATGAGGTAACTCCAAGTGATACATGTTATTATAATGAGACAACTGGAATAAATGATATAAGTGGATGCAAATATGGATGGTTATATGATAGAACAAAACCAAATTGTACAAAATATGGCTGTTTAAATAATTCAGATATAGAAACATATGGATATTGGACAATATCACCTTCTAGTGATATAATTAGAACATATTCTGTGGAATATAAATCATGTTTAACGGCTGGATTAGTAGATCAAGCTCATGGTGCTGCTGGAATTCGCCCAGTAATTGAAATTTTACGATCAAATTTAGAATAAACTGATAAAAATATCAGTTTTTTGTTAACATTTTTTTAAAAACAGGGTATAATATAAATATATGAACAATTATTCATATGATAGGAGGATGTATGATTTTATTAGATGATGACAAAATAATAGATATAGCAGAACTTTTTAAAATATTTGGAGATTCTACTAGAGTAAAAATAATAAATGTATTATTAAATGGAGAATTATGTGTAAGTGAAATACAAAATAAATTAAATGTAAGTCAATCAGCAGTATCTCATCAACTTAGAATATTAAAAGATTCAAAATTAGTAAAATATAGAAAAGAAGGTAAAGAGATGTATTATTTTTTAGCTGATGATCATGTTGAAAAAATATTTAAGATGGGATGGGAACACATAAATGAAATATAAATTTAATATAAGTAATCTAGATTGTGTTAATTGTGCGAATAAAATAGAGGTTGCTTTAAATAAAGATAAAAATATTAAAAATGCATCAATTAATTTTTCTAGTTTAAAATTAACTGTAGAAACAGATATTACAAAAGATGTGTTAAAATATGTAAATAATATTGTTAAAAAGGTAGAACCTGATACAACTATATATGATAAAGAAGTAAAAGAAGAAAATATAAAATCTAAAGTAATTGTATTAATAATTGGTACTATAATAGGAATTATAGGATTATTATTACCAAATATAATTGGTAAGTTGTTTGTAGTAATATCCTATATATTACTTTTATATAAAACATTTATTAAAGCTATAAAACTTTTAATTAAGGAAAAAACATTAAATGAAAATTTCTTAATAACAATATCTTGTTTAGGTGCATATTTTATAGATAAGCAAAGTGAAGGTTTGATGGTTATAGTATTATATGAAATAGGTAAAATTTTAGAAGGAATAGCAGTTAACAATTCTAGAAAATCTATTTCAAGTTTAATGAATATAAAACCTTTAACAGCAACTTTAAAAACGACTGACGGTAATGTAGAAGTACCACCAGAAGAAATAAAAGTAGGAGATACTATAATAGTAAAAATTGGACAGAGAATACCTCTTGATGGTGTTGTTAAAGTTGGAAGTGCTAAAGTTAATACGAGTGCTATAACAGGAGAGAGTGTATTAAGAAAAATAAAAGTAGATGATCAAGCACTTTCTGGAATGATAGTGGAAGAAGGTTTATTAGAAATAAATGTTACTAAAGACTATGAAAATAGTACAGTAAATAAAATTTTAGAGCTGGTAGAAAATGCTAGTACAAATAAAGCTAAAACAGAAACGTTTGTAAATAAAGCAGCTAAAATATATACACCACTTGTATTTATGCTAGCTATATTACTAATTTTATATGGTGTTATATTTACTAATGTTCCATTTAATAATTGGTTTTATAAAGCACTTGTATTTTTAGTAATATCTTGTCCATGTGCAATAGCTATATCAGTACCACTTAGTTATTTTGCAGGTATTGGTGTATCATCAAAAACTGGAATACTTATAAAGGGGAGTAATTATTTAGATACCTTAAAAAATTTAGATAGGATTGTTTTTGATAAAACAGGAACAATTACTACAGGTAAATTTGACAGCATAAATATAAATATAATAGATAAAAATTATACAGAAAAAGATGTAGAAAAAATAATATATAAGGGAGAATCGTTATCAAATCATCCAATTGGTAAAAGTATAGTTAAATTATTAAATTGTTCTTATAATAGTGATGATGTTAAAGATTTTAAAGAGATTAAAGGTAATGGTATAACATTTAAATTAGATAATAAAGAAATTAAAATTGGAAATTATAAACTATGTAATACAAAAGATGTAGGGGCTATTTGTTATTTAAGTATTGATGAAAAATTAATAGCTAATATTACTATTACAGATAAAATAAAAGATAGTGCAAAAAATACTATAGATAATTTGAAAAAAAGAGGTATTAAATGTGAAATTTTAACTGGTGATAGTAAAGAAAATTCACTTAAAATATCAAAGAAATTAGATATAGATGTTAAGTATGAACTATTACCAGAAGATAAATATAATGCTGTAAATGAATATATTAAAAACAATGAAATAGTTGCTTTTGTAGGTGATGGAATAAATGACTCACCAACACTTGCTTTATCACATATAGGAATATCTATGGGAGGTATTGGAAGTGATGCTGCAATTGAATCATCAGATGTAGTTATTATGACTGATGAACTAAATAAAATAATAGATGCTATAGATATATCTAGATTTACAAATAAAATAATAAAAGAAAATTTGATATTTGCTATAGGAATAAAAGTATTAGTACTTATATTAAGTGCTTTAGGTATAGCAAGTATGTGGCAAGCAGTATTTGCAGATGTAGGTGTTACATTACTTACAATATTAAATTCACTTAGGATATTAAAGCGTAAATAGGGATTGAAATTTCAATCCTTTTTTAGTATAATTTATTTAGAATAGGAGGACAATATGAAAAAAGGTTTTACTTTAATAGAATTACTAGCAGTTATAGTAATACTAGCTATAATCGCCCTAATTGCAACTCCAATAGTACTAGATATAATAGAAGATAGTAAAAATTCTAGTATAAAAAGAAGTATAGAATTATATGCAGATGCAGTAGAAAATTCAGTAGCAAAAGCACAATTAAATGGAAATGTTGTACCAAGTGGAAAGTATACGACTACAGATGGTAAAACATTAACAAATGGAAATACAACAATAAAGGTAGATTATGATGGAGCTAAAACAGTCTGTGATGTAATAATATCAAATAAAGGCAATATTTATTTAGAAAGTTGTAATGTAAGCGATAAAGATGTAGAATACACATATGGCGATATAATATATTATAATGGAAAAGTAGTATATTTTGATGTAACAACAGGTAAGAGTTGTGATACTTATACAGAAACACAAAGTAACACAGGAACAAAGAGTGGATGTATGAAATTCTATGCTTTTAATGATAATGGAAAAGATACAGTAAATTTAATACTAGACCATAATACTACAGCTGCAGTAGCATGGAATTCAAGCGGAAGTAATGCAAGTGGTCCAAAAGAAGTACTAGAACAGTTAAAAACAGATACATCATCATGGGTAGGAACAATAACCCCAGAAAATTATTCAATAGATCAAACAGGACAAGAAAGTAAAGCTAAGTATACAATAGATTATAGTAGTTATAAAGCAAGATTAATAACAGCACAGGAAATAGCTCAAATAACAGGAAATACAACATGGAATGAGAAAACTGCTAGTAATTCGTATTACTTTGATAGTAAATCAACAACAGAAAGTGACACATGTAAAGAAGGAAATACAACTGGATGTAAATATGGCTGGTTATATGATAGAACGCAAACAAATTGTACAATATGGGGATGTTTAAATAATTCAGATCAAACAACGTATGGTTATTGGACATCAACCCCTAATGCGTCTGACTATAACTACGCTTGGAGTGTGTTCAACGACGGCTCCTTGTTCAACGAACATGTCGGCAACGACGGCCCCGCTGGCGTTCGCCCAGTTATAACTGTCTCAAAATCTAAACTCTCATAAAGAATTTTGAAAGACATAGGTGAAGAATAAAAAAGAAAACATGAAGAAAATAAAATAGATGAAAAGGTAAGTCGAACTTGTTCGGCTTGTAATAGGCAAAAATCTTTAGTTTTTGCCGTTAGGTAGGTGCCGATTTGAGAATTCAAATCGGCTGGCTGCCGTTAAATTTGGTTATAAATATTTTATAATATTTTATAATTGGGATAACGCTATAAAAGTTTGTGTAGTCTATGTATGGTTTCTCTAATGCGTCTAACTCTAACAACGCTTGGAATGTGAACTACGACGGCAACTTGAACAACAACAACGTCGACAACGACAACAACAATGGTGTTCGCCCAGTAATAGAAGTTTTAAGATCTAAGTTAATTTAAATATATTTTGTAAACATATTAGAAATAATATGTTTTTTCATGGTATAATAAATATAGGTGGTAAAATGAAGAAGATAATTATGGTAGATGGTAATAATTTACTTTTTAGAAGTTATTATGCAACAGCTTACAATGGCAACTTTATGAAAAATAGTAAAGGCTTTCCAACAAATGCACTATTTGGATTTACAAATATGATAAATAAAATAATACAAGAAGAAAATCCTGAATACATCATAGTTGCTTTTGATAAAGGAAAGACATTTAGACATGAAAAATATGATTTTTATAAACAAGGTAGAAGTGAAACTCCAGATGAATTAAAGATGCAGTTTCCAGTAGCTAAAAATATGTTGGATGCTATGGGTATAAAATATTATGAAATAGATAATTATGAAGCTGATGATATTATAGGTACATTTGCTAAATATTGTGATATACCTGATGATGATTATGAAGGTTTAATTGTAAGTAGTGATAAGGACTTAATTCAATTGATTTCCCCACAAGTAGAAATGAAATTATTAAAGAGTAAAGATTATGTAAGATATAATGTTAATAATTTTAAAGAGGAATGGGGAATAGATCCAATTAATATAATAGATTTAAAAGCTCTTATGGGGGATTCTAGTGATAATATTCCAGGAGTAAAGGGAATAGGTGAGAAAACTGCTTTAAAGCTTTTACACCAATATAAAACTTTAGATGGAGTTTATAATAATATAGATAATATAAAAGGTAGTGTTCATGATAAACTAGCAAGTGGTAAGAATGATGCTTATATGAGTTATGAGATAGCAACCATTTATCGTGAAGTACCTATGGAAATTAATATTTCAGATATAAAGTATTTAGGACCTAATGAATCATTAAAAGGTATATATGAAGAATTGGAATTTTTCTCATTTTTAAAAAATTTAAAAGTAGAAAATAAATCAGTAAAAGAATCAATTAAATTTGAAATAATTAATGATACCAGTAAGATAAATATAATAGATGATGTAGCTATTTATTTAGAACTAGATAATTCTAATTATCATAAAGCTAATATTATTGGTATGGGTGTATATAATAAAGATTCTGCTTATTTCATAGAAAAAGAAGCTTTATTAAATAATCCAAAATTTTTAACAAGCGTTAAAAAATATACATATGATTATAAAAAATTATTGGTAACTTGTAAAAAAAATAATATAAGTTTAAGTAATGTTGTTTTTGATACATCTATAGCAGCTTATCTTTTAGAATATAATTTAAAAGAGGATATTGCATATTTATCTAATGAATTTGGATATAAGATTCCATTTTTTACTAATATAGAAAAAGAAGAGTTAGATATAAAAGAAATATGTGTTGAAAGAGCTAAGTTTATTTATGAGACTAAAGATACTTTATATAAAGAATTAGAGTCTAAAGAAATGTTATATTTATTTAATGATGTAGAGATGCCATTAAGTGAAGTACTTGCTGATATGGAGTATACAGGATTTAATGTAGATAAGAAAAGACTTCTTGATATGCGTGAAGAGATTAAAATTAAAATTGAATTGATTACTAAAGATATTTATAATTATGCAGGTAGTAATTTTAATATAGCATCTCCAGCTCAGTTAAGTGATGTATTGTTTGAAAAATTATCTTTACCACACTATGGTAAAAAAGGTAGAAGTGGATATTCAACAGCTGCTGATGTTTTACAAAAACTAATTGATAAACATCCTATTGTAAATTTAATACTTGAATATAGACTACTTACAAAATTATATACAACTTATATAGAAGGATTAATTAGTTATATATATGAAGATAATAAAATACATACAATATATACTCAAACATTAACAAGAACAGGAAGACTTTCTAGTATAGAGCCAAATTTACAAAATATACCTATTAGAAATGAATATGGTAGATTAATAAGAAAGGCTTTTATACCAAGTAGTGATTCAGTTATAGTAAGTGCGGATTATTCTCAAATAGAGCTTCGTATATTTTCTTGTATGGCAAATATAGATTCATTAAAATATGCCTTTAATCATAATATTGATGTTCATACTAAAACTGCTAGTGATATATTTAAAGTAAGTGTTGATGCTGTAACAAAAGATATGAGAAGGATAGCTAAAGCTGTTAATTTTGGAATTATTTATGGTATAAGTGGTTTTGGATTATCTGAAAACTTAAATATAGAAACTAAGGAAGCTACTAAGTTTATCAATGATTATTATGAAACATATCCAGGTATTAAAACTTATAAAGATGAATGTATAAAAAAGGCTCATGAGGATGGATTTGTTAAAACTTTATTTGGTCGTATAAGAACAATTAATGAGTTGAATAATAAAAATTATATGATTAGAAGTAGTGCGGAAAGAATTGCTTTAAATACTCCAGTACAAGGAACAGCTGCTGATATAATTAAAATAGCTATGGTAAATTTATATAAAGAATTTAATAAAAATAATTTAAAAAGCAAGATACTTGTACAAGTACACGATGAACTTGTAATTGATTGTAAGAAAGATGAGTTAGAAATAGTACAAAAATTATTACGTGATACTATGGAACATGTAATAGATCTTGATGTACCACTTTTAATAGATATAGAATATGGTGATGATTGGTACCAAGCTAAATAGGGATTTTTAAAAAATATAAGAAACTAGACTATCTAGTTTTTTATTTTGATATGTGTTATAGTAGATGTATAAGGTAATTTAAATCATTAATTATGTTTATTTCTTGAAATTAGTAAATTTATGTATGAATCAAGTAAAATGTATAAATAAATGAATAGAATTATTATTTCATACACTAAAAGATAACTTATATAAAAAATAAATATACAAATTTATATATATAATTTATAATCTAAATGGGAAGTAGGATTTTAGTTTTATTTTAGTGAGGTGAGTTAATGAAAAAAATAAAAATTATTATAATATTATTTATTTTGACTTGTATATTATCTTTAAGTAATATTAAAGCTGATTCATATTTAGGATTTGCTGGAATTAAAGTTCCAGCTGCACAGGGAACTTATGTTTCTTCAGAAGCAAGAAAAATAACAATTAGTGATCAATATGTAAGAAGTAATGGAGCTATAGATGTTCTTTCTGGCGATGATAGAGGTGTGGCTGCTAAAATACATAATGTTAGTCAAAAAAGTGTAACATTATCAGTGGGTAATTATGTTAAATTAGATGCAAATGGAATTGGACAAGCTCCAGCTACTTATCAATTAGAGTTTAGGGCAACTAGATGGACTGCCACAGCTGCAACATTGTCAGCAATGTGGATATTAGATGATTATTTAATGTAAGGCATTAATTCTAAAATCCTCGTTCCCAATTGGAGGTGCTTATGAAAAGTTTTTTAAAAAATAATAAATTAACTATAATATCTTTTTTAATTTTAATATTATGGGGTGTCATAACATTATTATCATGTATAAGAGATACAACAGATCCATTAATTCTTTACTTTCATATGTTTGCTGATAAAAACTTATATTACTTAGAAATTTTAGCACCCTTATTTGTAATAGTACCAGGTATTTATCAATTTCATAAAGAATTAAACACTGGCTTTATAAAAAATTGCTTGACTAGAATAAAATATAAAAAATATTTAATTTCACATTATTTTAATGCATTAAAAAAAATATGGATTTTACCTTTGTTTTATGTTTTAATGATATTATTCTGTTGCATTTATTTAAAAAGTTTTAATTTTGGAAGTGGAGCAGAATATTATGGTTATTATACTGGATCACCTGATTTAAAATACGCATCTTGTATATTCAGTTTTATGATTACTTATTTTATAAATTTAATTTTACAAAGCATTTTATATTTAAACGTAGGTTTAATTTATTGTAAAAAATATTCTAATTTTTTAATTAGTTTAATTTTATCATATTTAACATTTATTATCCTTGATATTTTTTTAGAAGTATTCATTGGTAATTTATTATTTGCTAGAATTTTAAATATACATAATATAACTGATTCACTTAATTTATTTAATTTTTGGACTTACCATAATGTTATAAGTTTACCATTTTCAATAATTTATAGTTTATTTCTATGTATATTGTCACTAGCTATGATAATGCTTATATATAAAAGTGAAGAAGGTGTTATAATTGAAATTGAAAAATAATTATACTTATATACTGGAATTTTACAAACAATCAATTAATTCTCCAAAATTTGTTTTGATATTTTTATTATCAATACTTATTTCAATATATGGTATTTTACAAGTTGCATTTGGATATAGCTATTCTGTTGGTTTTATTAGAATACTTTCTTTTGGACTTTATATAATTAGCATTTTATTAATTTTACTTTTGAATACAAAAAATATATATGATATTTTTGAAAAAAATAGTTTTTTAATAATTAGGTTTAAAAATAAAGAAAAATATTTAAATGAACTTATTAAAACAGTATGCTTTGGTAATTTTTGTACGATTATAATGAATGTTTTATTAGTAATGATAGGTCTTAATCTTTTCAATGAAAATAAAATTATTCCTGAATTTGAAATATATACTATACAAAGTAATTATTATGTTATTTTTGTAATATTAAAATTTATTATTTTAAGTTTAATTATTTCTGTTTTTAATGTTATACTTCTAAAAAAATTTAATAAACTTATTGTGATTATATTAAACTTTATTTTATATGTTTTAATAGCTAGTGTTTCAAAATGTTATATATTGATATATTCTTTAAAACAAATACCACTTTTTATAGGAGATTATTATTTAATTAATTTTTATTCTAATTTTTTATTTGAAGTTTGTATATTTTTATTATTTCTGACTTTAATGATTTTACTAATAGTTATTTTAAAACGTTTAAATATTAAGAGTATGAAAGATGTGAGTTTATGAAATATATTTTAATAAATGATATAATTTCATTTTTTAGAAAGTATAAAAAATTAATATTTTGTTTTGAATTATTAATTATTCTAATTTTATTAATTCAAATATTTATTGGGATACCAATTAATATTAATTTATTTAAAAGTATTGTTGGTTTAAATTCAAATATTAATGATGGATTATTTTCAATATTAATTTTTTTGCTAAATTTGGGTTTCCATTTAATTATAATTTTTCAAATTTTTGATAATGATATAAAAAATGGAACTGATAATATATTTTTAAGAATAAAATTATCAAAATGGTTATTATATAAATTTGTATCAATAATTTTACTTAATTTTATTTTTAGAATTATAATTTATGTAATTGTAACAATAATATTTTTGGTATTTTCTAAACTACCACTTTATAATAATATATTTGAGCTTTATTTTGTAAACTTAGTATATATATTTTTTATAGATTCAATATTTTTAAATTTTTATATTATACTAAAAAAATATCCAAACTTTTTAGGAATAATTTTATTTTTAATAATATTATGTTTAAATATGATATTTATAGATTTTAGTATTTTGATTAACAATATACATGTTTTTTTAATGCTTACTATAGCTTTGTCACTTATATTTTTTGAAATTGCGAAGAGTAGATTTTTAAATATTTTGGAGATTGGAGGTAATTATGAAAATTGAAGTAAAGAATGTTTCTAAAAGTTTCAAAGAAATTTCTGTTTTAAATAATATAAATGCTACTTTTGAAAATGGTAAAATATATGGATTAATTGGGAGAAACGGTAGTGGAAAAAGTGTTTTTTTAAAGCTTTTATGTGGTTTTTATAAACCAACGTCAGGGGATATTTTATATGATGGTAATAGTATCATAAAAGAAAATATTTTCTTGCCTAATACCCGAGCACTTATTGAAAAACCAAATTTTTTACCAGATTTAAGTGGAATAGACAATTTAAGGTTATTAGCTTCTATACAAAAAAGAATTGGCGATGATGAGATTATTAGTACATTAAAACGAGTTAATTTATTAAAAGAAAAAGATAAAAAATATTGCAAATATTCTTTAGGTACTAAACAAAAATTAGGAATTGCTCAAGTTTTAATGGAGAATCCAGAAGTTATGATTTTTGATGAACCTTTAAATGGTATAGAAAAGGAAACGGCAGAAAAAGTAAGAAATATATTAAAAGAGGAAAAAAACAAAGGGAAAATTATTTTAATCGCATCACATATTAAAGATGACATAGAAGATTTAGCTGATGTTATCTATGAATTCGATGGTGGTAATATGATACTAAAAAAGAATTGAACTCAATCGACGTTCAATTTTTTATGTATTGTGGGAATAAAATATTTACATTTTATAAATAATCTTGGAAAAATAGAACATTCGTGATATAATTATACTTGGGATAGTGTAAAAGAATAATAAAGGTGGTGATACTATGTATGAGTTAGGTAAACACTTTAATTTTGATCTTAATAAATCAACAGCTAATAAGGATTGCGTATTTAAAGGCGATAAGTATAGAATAACTGTACTTACAGAAAGATTACTTAGATTAGAATATAATGAAAATGGTATGTTTGAAGATTACCCAACAGAACTTATATGGTATCGAAATCTACCAAAACCAGAGTTTAATGTAGAAGAGGATAATAAAACAATTAAAATAACTACAAAGTATTTTGAATTGTTTTATCAGAAAGAAAAACAATTTAAAGGGAATAAATTTGTACCAACTAAGAATTTAAAAATATCTTTACTTGGTACTGATAGAGTGTGGTATTATGGACATCCTGAAGTAAAAAACTTTGGAATGTATAATACTAAATCAAAAAACTTTAAAAAGAAAGAAGTACAAAAAAGTTTATATTCATTAGATGGTTTCGCATCTATTGATGATTCTAAGACTTCTTTAATACTAGAAAATGGTACTTTTAAAAAAAGGGATAATAGTGGTGTTGATATATATGTATTTATGTATAATAAAGACTTTTATTATTGTTTAAGTGATTATTTTGCAATCACAGGATATCCTCCTTTAATTCCTAGATATGCTTTAGGTACTTGGTGGGATAAGGAAGATTTTTATAATGAATTTGATGTAGTTAATTTTGTTAAAAAGTTTGAAAAAAATAATATACCTATTTCAGTATTTATTTTAAATAAGTGGGAATCTAATAATGAATTTAAGTTTAATGAATTTTATAGAGATCCTAAGGTTATGATTGATTATTTAACTAATAAAAAAATTAAGTTCGGACTTTCTATAAATGATCCAATTACTTTTAAAGCTAATACATTAAATTTTGATAAATTAAAGGAATATTTATCTACAGATAAAAATGGTAATATACCATTTAATGTATATGATGCAAGAACTATAGATGCATTTTTAAAACTAATAATTCATCCTTTAAGTGATAATGGCGTTATGTTCTATTCTTTAGATACATTTGATAAAAATAATTTAGAAAGATTATCTATATTAAAACATTATTTATATTTTGATAATTTAAGGGATCAAAGTAAAAGACCTATGATAAGTGCGTATAATTCTTTGCTTGCTTCTCATAGATATCCAATATTATATGCTGGTGAATCTATTGTCGGATGGGATTCATTAAAAGAAATACCATTTTTTAATTCGAGTGCGACTAATTTAGGAATAAGTTTTTGGAGTCATGATTTTGGTGGTACTAAGGGTGGTATTGAGGATAGTGAGTTATTTACTCGTTATATAGAGTTAGGTACATTTTCTCCAATATTAAGACTTGGTAGTGCAGCAGGTAAGTATTATAAAAGAGAACCTTGGAAATGGGGGATAAAAACTTCTAAGATAGTAATAGATTATATTAATCTAAGATACAAATTAATACCATATATATATACAGAATCTTATAAGTATTTTAAATATGGTAAACCTTTAATAGAACCTATTTACTATAGAGTACCGTATTTATATGATGATCCTATATATTCAAATGAATATTTCTTTGGGTCTACATTCTTTATAAGTCCAATAATAACTAAAAAAGATTTAATAATGGATAGAGTTATACAAAGATTATTTATTCCAGATGGTGTATGGTATGATTATTTTACTGGTAAAAAATATATTGGTAATAAAAAATATGTATCATTTTATAAAGATGAAGAGTATCCAATATTTGTAAAAGCAGGTGCAATTATACCAAAAGCATTAAATAACTATAATGATACTAGTGTTCCAAGTAGTATGGAGATAGAGATATTTCCAGGTGATAATAATACTTATAGTATTTATGAAGATGATGGTGAATCTAATAATTATTTAAAAGGTGAATATTTAATAACTAATGTTGAATTTGTATATAAAAAGAATGATTATAGAATTACAATATTACCGGTAGAAGGTAGAATGAGTGCAGTACCTAAGGTAAGAAATTATAGAATAAGATTAAAAAATACAAAAGAGTCATCTAATGTATTTAGTTATGTTGCTAGTACTCAAGTAAGTAATAGTATTTATAAAGATTCAAAAGATTTAATAATAGAAATACCTAATGTTCCAACATCATCACAACTTACAATATTATGTAGTGGTGATAATATAGAAATAGAAGATATGAGAATTATTAATGATGATATTGTATCTATTATAAGTGATTTACCAATAAAGACAGTTGTTAAAGAAAGAGTAGATAAAATAATGTTTTCAGGAGAACTTACTCTTAAACAAAAAAGAATAGCTATAAGAAAGTTATCAAGAGGTAAAGATTATTTAGAAAAAAAATATATAGAATTATTCTTAAAACTACTTGAATATATTAGTGAAGTGTAATATAATAGTGATATATTTAAAGGTGATGAAGAAGAGTAGTAATAAATATATTATTTTTAAGAGAAAAAGTGGCTGGTGAAAACTTTAAATAAATATTTATGAACTTGCTTTGGAGCTTCAATAGACGTATAATGAAAAGCACGTTAAGCTTATAAAGCTGTAGAAATACAGGAAATAGGGTGGTAACACGATAAGATTCGTCCTTATATAGGATGAGTCTTTTTTTTTAGGAGGGAATATGAAAGAGTTAATGTTATATTTATTTATATTTGTTATATGTTATTTATTTTATTTGATATTTGTATTAAATAGAAAGAATGTTTTAAAGAAATTTCCAAATGGTAAGGAAATGACTTATTTAAAATATAAATATGGTATCAAAGTAAATGATAAAAATATAAAAGAAATAGCTAATAAAGTTTTTTTAGCAAATTCTTTTATATTTGCTACTGCAGTATATGTTATGTGTTTATTTAAAAATTTAATAATTCAAATATTAATAGGATTAGTAGTAGTACTTATACTTATATTAGTTTTATATCATATAATAGGAACTTATTATAAAAAAAGACAGGGAGGAAAATAATATGTATGATTTTAAAAAAATAGAAGAAAAATGGCAAAAGTATTGGGAAGATAATAAAATTTTTGAGGCTAGTAATAATAGTGACAAGAAACCTTATTATATATTAGTTGAGTTTCCATATCCTTCTGGAGCTGGATTACATGTAGGACACGTTAGAAGTTATACAGCACAAGATGCTTTAGCGCGTATTAAAAGGATGCAAGGATATAATGTTTTATATCCTATGGGATGGGATGCTTTTGGCGCACCAGCAGAACAATATGCAATAAAAAATCATATACATCCGAAAGATGCGGTAAGAGAGAATATTCACACTTTTAAAGGACAAATGAAATCTCTTGGATTTTCATTTGATTGGTCACGTGAGTTTTCTACAACAGATCCAGAATATTATAAATGGACACAGTGGCAATTTTTACAATTTTATAAACACGGTATGGCTTATAAAGATACTATACCAGTAAATTGGTGTCCTAGTTGTAAAACTGTATTATCAAATGAAGATGCAGCAGGTGGAGTATGTGAAAGATGTGGCAGTTTGGTTGTTCAAAAAGAAAAATCACAATGGATGCTTAGAATGAGTAATTATGCTGAGGATTTATTAAAAGGATTGGATGATACTAATTTTGCTGATAAAGTAAAACTAGGTCAAATAAATTGGATAGGTAAATCAAAAGGTGTTGAAGTTGATATAGATATTGTAGGTGGAGGAAAATTTTCAATATTTACAACTTGTATAGAAACTATATATGGTATAACATTCTTTGTAATTGCTCCTGATGGTAAATTAATTAAAGAACTTATGCCAAGAGTAGAAAATAAAGATGAAATATTAGAGTATATAGAAGAAACTTCTAAAAAATCTAATATGGATAGAACAGAACTTAATAAAGGCAAAACAGGAGTAGAAGTAAAAGGAATTAAAGCTATAAATCCAGTAAATGGTAAAGAAGTACCAATATTCTTAGGAGACTTTGTATTAGGTGATTATGGTACGGGTGCAGTAATGGCAGTTCCTGCACATGATGAACGTGATTATGAGTATGCTAAAGTTCATAATTTGGATATAGTAGAAGTAATAACTGGTGGAGATATAACTACTAGTGCTTATGAAAAATATGATTATTTAGATAACAAAAATTCTAAATTAATTAATTCAGGAGAATTTACAGGATTAGATGTTGAGAGTGCAAAGAAAAAAATAACAGAATACTTAGTAAATAAAAATATCGCAAGAGAAGTAAATAATTATAAAATGAGAGATTGGATTTTTTCAAGACAAAGATTCTGGGGAGAACCAATTCCAATGGTACATTGTGATAAATGCGGTTGGGTTCCAATGAATGAAGATGATTTGCCATTGCTTTTACCAGATGTAGCAGAATATGAACCAACAGATAATGGAGAAAGTCCACTTGCTAAAATAACAGATTGGGTAAATACAACCTGTCCAAAATGTGGTGGAAATGCAAAAAGAGAAACTGATACTATGCCAAATTGGGCTGGATCTAGTTGGTATTTCCTAAGATTTATGGATGCACATAATGATTCTTGCTTTGCTAGTATGGATGCCATGAAATATTGGAACAGAGTAGATTGGTATAATGGTGGTATGGAACATACCGCACGTCATTTATTATATGCGAGATTCTGGGTACAATTTTTATATAATATAGGATTGGTTCCAAATAAAGAAATGATATGGACAAGGGTAAGCCATGGAATGATACTTGGATCAAATGGAGAAAAAATGAGTAAATCAAAAGGAAATGTAGTTAATCCAGACGATATAGTGTCAGCTTATGGTGCAGATGCACTTCGTACATATGAAATGTTTATAGGAGATTATGAACATGATGCTTCATGGAGTGAAAATGGACTTAAAGGATGTAAAAAATTCTTAGATAGAATTTATAGATTAGGAGAAAAATTAACTTCAAATAAAGAAGATAATAATGAAGTAGAAATACTTATTAATCAAACAATAAAGAAAGTGACAGATGATTTGAATACAATGAAATATAATACAGCTGTATCTGCTCTTATGATTTTATTAAATAAATTAGAAGAATTAGAAAGTGTTTCTAAAGAGTATTATAGAATATTACTTCATTTATTAAATCCTATTGCTCCACATATTACCGAAGAATTAAATGAAATTTATAACTTAGGTCCTAAATTTACTGAATCAGAATGGCCAAATTATGATTCAACAAAACTAGAAAATAATACATTTACTATGGTAGTTCAAGTAAATGGAAAAGTAAGAGGTAAAATAGAAATAAATTCTAATACTACTGAAGATGAGATGAAGGAACATGCTATGAGAATAGATAATGTAAAAACATTTACTGAGGGTAAAGAAGTAGTTAAGGTAATAGTTGTACCTAAAAAATTAGTTAATATAGTAGTAAAATAAAAGATTGAATTTTCAATCTTTTTTTAGTATAATTAATGTAGTTAAAAATAAGAAAGTAGGAATATTATGAAAAGAAAAGGATTTACATTAATAGAACTTTTAGCAGTCATAGTAATACTTGCAATCATCGCATTAATCGCAACCCCAATAGTATTAGATATAATAGAGGATAGTAAAAATTCTAGTATAAGAGAATCAGTAAATATGTATAAGAGTGCAGCAGAGAATGCAATAGCTACAAGTGCCATGAATGATGGATTAGAAGATGGAACATATATAATAGATAGTAAAGGAAATTTAAAATATAAAGATAAAGAAATAAAAGTAGATATAAAAAATTATAACTTTGAATCTGGAATACTAGTAATAGAACAAGGACAAATAAAAGATATAAAATTAATTCAAAGTGATAAAGTAACAACAGGAAAAGCACTAAATAAAATAGATAAATGGGACGGAAAGACAGTAAAAGAAGTAACAGCAGATAGTAATGGTATTTATCATATAACAAGGGCAAGTGAACTAGCTTGGGTTGCCCAACAAGTAAATAGTGGTGAATCATTTGAAGGTAAAACAATATCACTAGATGCATCACTTGATTTAAATAACAAAGAATGGACACCAATAGGAACTGGAAAAACCAATGATACTTATAATTCGTTTGGAGGAACATTTGAAGGAAACAATAATGTGATTAAAAATTTAAGCATTAATAAATCTATAGAAGATAGTGAAGAAAATCGAGATTTAGGATTATTCGCTGCAATAAATGGTGGTATCGCACGTAACTTGATAATAATAAATTCAAAAGTTGTAGGATTTTCTTCAGTTTCTGTATTTTGTGCGGCTATAGCAAATTCAACAATAAATAATATAATAGTATTAAATTCAACTATTAATTCCAATAAATTAAGTGGCATAGTAATTGGATACTCTACAAGATCAAATTTATCAAATTTATATTCATATAGTAGTGAAATAACAGCTTCCGATATATATATTGGAGGTGTAATAGGGGAGATTATGTATAGTTCATTAGATAATGCTTATAGTAATTCTGAGATTTATAATAATGGTGAGTTAAGATTATCAGGAACTGGAGGAATAGTCGGAGGAATAATTAAAGAAAGTAAAGCCAATAATTTAATTTCACGTGCTAGTATTATATCAAATAAAGTTTCTGGAGTTGGTGGAATAACAGGGCAATTTCAGCAAGCTTCTACTCTTACAAATAGTGTATCGTTTGCTAAAGTTTTTGGAGTTAATTATGTTGGTGGAGTAATTGGAGTAAATTCTGGAACATATGGAGGAAACATATTAGATAATATAAAATCTTATGCTGAGGTTCAAGGAAGCGGAGAAGACATTGGCGGAGTAATTGGATACTTATCAGCTGGAGATCACAATTTTAGCAATATCTATTCTAAATCTAGTGTAAAAGGTAAAGATAAAGTTGGAGGAATAATAGGTGGCTTTCAAATTGGTTATGATACTACATTAAATTATAAAAATGTGATATCAGAATCAACTATAGATGGTAAAACTAATGTAGGAGATCTTTGGGGTTATATAGATTCAAATAGTATAATAAATGAACTAAATTAATGATTGAAATTTCAATCATTTTTTAGTATAATTGATATAGTAAAAATAAGAAAGAGGGTAAAAAATGAGAAAAAATAAATCCTGTGGAGTGGAGGAAATCTATAGTAAAGGATTTACCCTAATAGAGCTTTTAGCAGTCATAGTAATACTAGCTATAATTGCGCTTATAGCTACACCAATAG
>OLHG01000755.1_pt1 | contig 22118 bp, 28 predicted proteins | sample 1605971 | NCBI WGS metagenome assembly OLHG01 (sample SAMN03283289) | human gut metagenome | biome: human-associated habitat; material: feces | host: Homo sapiens | place: Peru | collected 2012 | reverse complement strand
ATTTTTAGAAAATATAATTTCTTCTTTATTTCTTGCATTTATGAACTTAGCAATTTTCTCTCTTGTATTTTCATATTGCTCTGTTGCTTCTAAGCTTAAACTATATGCTCCTCTATGTGGATTTGCATTAAACTTTTTATAAAATTCTTCAACTGCATTTATAACATATTGTGGTTTTTGCGAAGTAGCCCCACTATCTAAATAACTAATATCTCTATTTTCAAAAATTGGAAAATCTTTCTTGAAATCCATTTTAGTCAAGTCTCCTATCTATTTGTTCTAATATTTCTTGTTTTAATTTTTCATCTCTTATTGTTTGTATAATCTGATTAAATTTTGCTTTTACAAGTAATTTTATTGCATCTTTATAGCTTATTCCTCTACTCATAATGTAAAATAAATCTTTATTATCAACCTTTCCTGAAGCTGTGCTATGGTTTCCTTCAACATCATCTTCAGTACATAAAAGCATTGGTAAAGCTAATGATTTTGCTTTATCTGATAACAATATACAAAATTCATTTTCATTTCCTTTTGCCTTTTTACATCCCTTTTTGAAATCTATTGTTCCTTTGAAATGTTTTTTGCTTTCATCTTTTAAAGCTCCTTGCACATCAATATCAACCTTAGACTCTTGTCCATTTATATCAACTATATAATTTATATCTTTCAATTGATTTTGTGTTCCTAAGTAAATAGTTTTTACATTATTTTCGCATTTTTTTCCTAACGCATTTGCATAATAATTTGAAATACTATTTTTTGCCCCTATATCAATAATTGTATAATTTACTTTTGCGTTGTTTTCTATAATACTTTCAATTGATTCAAAATTATCTGACAATTCATTTAGCATATTTACAATTGCAATATTAACATTTGCATTTGCTTTAAGTTTGATTATTCCATTATGAAAACATCTGCTATTAGTATTTGAACTATATTGTATAACAAGATTCAAATCATTTTCTGCTAATATTTCAATGTTATTTACTAAATTTAAATTATTAGCATCAAAGTTATATACTAGTTTTACATTAGCATTTTTGCCTTCTGTTACAATTTTTAAATTATTATTTGAATTTTGCACTTTTAGTCCAGTACCATAAATAAGACTTGTATCTGTAACATCTTTGCTTATACTACAATTCTCATTTATAATTTCGACTGTTTCAAACTTTTTTAAATTGTTTGGAATATCTATGTCTAATTCAATATTATTGATATTAAAATTATTTGAAGTTCTTACTGGTGTTTCATTTAACCTCATCCTATTGCTCCTTCTAGCTCTAAACTAATTAAATTATTCATTTCTACCGCATATTCTAGTGGTAATTCTTTTGAAATTGGATATGCAAATCCTCTTACTATCATTGCTTTTGCGTCTTCTTCTGATAAGCCTCTGCTCATTAAATAAAATATTTCTTTATCACTTATTTTGCCAATCTTTGCTTCATGTGAAAACTCTACGTCATCTGTTTTTATATCATTTACTGGTATTGTGTCTGACCTAGAAATATCATCTAACATTAAAGATTCACAAGATACCAAACACTTTGACTTTTCTGCATTTTGTCCTATTCTTACAAGTGCTCTATATGTACAACTTCCTCCATCTTTTGATATAGATTTTGAGTTAACAACAGATGATGTGTTTTTAGCATTATGTACTACTTTAAAACCTGTATCTAAGTTTTGCCCTTTACCTGCAAAAGTAATTCCTGTATATTCTGTTTTGGCCCCTTCTCCATTTAAAATGCTCATTGGGTATAGCATTGAAACTTTAGATCCAAAAGAACCTGTTACCCAGTCTATTTCAGCATTTTTACCAACAATAGCTTTTTTGGTATTTAAATTCATCATATTTTTAGACCAATTTTCTATTGTAGAATATCTTAAATAAGCATTATCTTTTACATATAATTCAACACATCCTGCATGCAAATTTACTTTATTATACTTTGGTGCAGAGCATCCTTCTATAAAATGTAAACTTGCATTTTCTTCCACTATAATTAGTGTGTGTTCAAATTGACCTGATTCTGGTGAATTAAGCCTAAAATATGATTGTAACGGAATGTCTAATTTTACATTTTTAGGTACATATACAAATGAGCCACCTGACCAAACAGCTGCATGTAAAGCAACAAATTTGTGATCATTTATTGGTACACATTTCATAAAATGTTTTTTTACTAATTCTGGATATTCTTTTACTGCTGTATCCATATCAGTATATATAACCCCTTGTTTTTTTAGTTCTTCTTTTATACTATGATATACAACCTCTGAATCATATTGAGCACCAACACCTGCTAATGAATTTTTCTCTGCTTCTGGAATTCCTAATTTATCAAAAGTATTTCTAATATCTTCCGGTACATCTTCCCAATTAGAATTTAGCTTTGACTTTGGTTTAACATAAGTTGCAATTTCACCCATTTTTAGTTCTGATAAGTCAGGGCCCCAAGTTGGTAACTCTAGCTTATTGTATGTTTCTAATGCTTGTAGTCTTAAATTTAACATCCATTCTGGCTCATTTTTCTTTTTTGATATTTCTTCTACTATTTCTTTATTTAAACCTTTTTGCATTTTAAATTCATATTCATCTTTATTTTTTATATCATAAATGTTTCTATCAATATCATTTACATTTGTTTTTGCCATTTTATACCTCTAAATTCTTGTATTTTTCATATCCATTTTCTTCGATTTCTTTTGCTAAATTAGCGTCTCCTGTTTTTACAATTTTTCCGTCAATTAAAATATGTACAAAGTCAACTTTTAAATTTTCTAAAATTTTCATGTTGTGTGTTATGATTAAAACTGCATTTTCACTATTTTTATACATTTCAATACCTTTTGATACAGTTCTTACTGCATCTACATCAAGCCCTGAATCAGTTTCATCTAATATACTTAATTTAGGGTTTAATACAAGCATTTGTAATATTTCATTCTTTTTCTTTTCCCCACCAGAAAATCCTACATTCAAATTTCTGTCTACTAGTTTTGGATTCATATTTAATTCTTCTACATATTTTTGAATAGTATTTTTAAATTCAAAAATCTTTACTGGTTTGTTGACAATTTTGTTTTTGGCAGTTTTTAAAAAGTTTGTGCATGAAATTCCTGGTATTTCTACTGGTGATTGAAAAGACATAAATACACCTTTTTGTGCTATTTTATCTGTTGATAAATCATTTATGTTTTCACCTTCAAAAATTATTTCTCCACTCATTTTTTTATATTCTGGATTATTAAATATACAATTTGCAAGTGTTGATTTTCCCGCACCATTTGGTCCCATTATTACATGAATTTCTCCTTTATTGATATTTAAATTTAATCCTTTTAATATTTGTTTATCTCCTACATTTGTATATAAATTATTTATTTGTAATAAATTTTCCATTATTATCTCCTTTTCATACTAGCATACTAGGAATTATATCATCTAATTCCTAGTAAGTCAATAGGTAATAATTTATTTTACAGCCACTATACCGTAATAGACTCTTTTTAATAATATTCCTCTTTCTGTTTTGTACCTTTCTACATATTTATCAAATAAGTCTTTTTCAACTATTTCTCTGTGTTTGAATTCTATTCCTTTTGTTTCTGAAAAGTCATCTAGTATTGGTGTTTTTAAAAGAAGTGCCATTAAGTCATTCTCTGTTTCATAATATTCATTTTGTAATATTTCTACTTTTTCAATATTTTTAAATCCTGCTTCTTTTAAGTCAAAATAGTCTTTTTCAGATATGGCTATTTCGTCATAGTATGCTTGCCCTCTTCCAAACATCTTCTTTATATCCCAACAGTCTTTTTTATCTACTCCTCTTATTACAACCACTCCTCCTAATGTTAAACAATTATAGATTTGCTTTGCATCTATTATTGTATTTCTCGCTGAAATTAAGTCAAATGTTTCTTTTGGAAAGTCTATTCTCAAGTTATTCATCTTTATAAATTTAACTCTTTTATTTGAATATTTTTTTGCATTTTTCTTAGCTGTTTTTATCATTTCATCCGAAAAATCTGTAGCAATTATCATTCCAACTTCTGGATAATCTCTTAAAACTCTTTCTCCTCCACCTGTTCCTAAGTCTAAACATAATGATTTTTCATTAGTATTTTCTTTTATTTTTTCATAGAAATCCCAGGTGGTTAATTTTTCTGTTTTACGTTTTATTTGGCTAAAATCCCAATTTCCTATTTTTTCATAATAATTTAATTCACTTTTTTGCATTTTACTTCCTCCCTTTTACTGTTAATTTATAAACATATACAAAAAATCTTTCTTATATGAATATAGCAAAATCAACCATAATTTTGTTATGGTTAAAGTTTTGCCATTCATAAAGAAAGATTTTCAACATTCTTTATTATAATTTTCTTGGTAGTATCACGCGAATGGTCGAATTGAAATACTACATTATTATTATACTCAATATTAAGCTTAATGTCAAACTAAATTGAATTATCTTATGAGGTCTGCTAATGTTTTGCTGTCTACGTATTCATTTATTACATTATCTAATCCCTGCCAAAATGAGAATGTTTTACAATTTTCTTTTCTGTAACATTCTTCTCCACTTACACAGGCAATTGGTGCAAGGTCTCCTTCTGTTTTTCTTAATATATCTCCTATTTTATATTGTTCAGGTGATTTTGCTAGTTTGTAACCTCCATTGTTGCCTCTTGCTGTTTCTAAGTATCCTGCCTTATTTAATAAAGCAACAATTTGTTCAAGATATTTTAAAGACACCTCTTGTCTATTTGCTATATCTTTTAATGATATATAATTTTCATCATTGTGTGTTGCTAAATCTATCATTACTCTAAGGGCATATCTTCCTTTTGTAGATATTTTCATTTTTATCTCCTCCAATTGTTACTATTATACTACTATTTTGGTAGGATTTCAAGATAATAGATACACTATCTATAGAATATAAAAAAAGAGTGAAAAGTCATCTCTTTTAAAAAGATGCTTTTTCACCCCGTCCCCAAAGGCACCTATTCTTTTACTTCGTCAACTTTTTCTTCGCTAACTGTATCTGTAACTTCTTCTACAACTGGAGTTTCTGTTTCAACAGCTGGTGCTTCTTCTGGAGCAGCTTCAACTGGAACTTCTTCAGCTAATTCTTCTTTTACAGTAATTTCTTTGTTTTCAATTCTAGCACCTGTATTTTCTTTTGTCTTAGCAGCTTTACCAACTCTGTCTCTTAAGTAGTATAGTTTTGCTCTTCTAGCTTTACCAACTCTTACTACTTCAACTTTTTCTACTAATGGTGAATGTACTAAGAATGTTTTTTCAACACCTACACCATAAGAAATTTTTCTTACTGTGAAAGATGCATTTACTCCTCCGTTTTGTTTTTTAATGATAATTCCTTCAAATACTTGAATTCTTTCTCTATTACCTTCTTTAATTTTTTGATGTACTTTAACTGTATCACCAACTTTTAAATCTGGTATCTTGTTTTTTAATTGCTCGTGTTCAATTGATTTTACGATATCCATAACTTTGAATATCCTCCTTTCTTTTTATTTTAATAAATCTGGTCTTTTTTGTTTTGTTATTTCGAGAGATTTTTGTTCTCTCCATTTTCTTATATTTTCATGATGTCCAGATAATAACACCTCTGGAACCTTTTGTCCGTGGAATTCTTCTGGTCTTGTGTATTGTGGATATTCTAAAAGATTGTTTGTAAAAGACTCTTCTTGTGTAGATTCTTGTTTTAATACCCCTTGTATATATCTACTAACACTGTCTACTAACACCATTGCTGGTATTTCTCCACCTGTTAGCACATAATCTCCAATTGATATTTCTTCATCTACAATTTCGTCTATAACTCTTTGATCTATTCCTTCATAATGCCCACATAATAAAATTAAATGTTCTTGTTTAGAAAGTTCTAAGACTTTTTCTTGGTTTAACACATTTCCTTTAGGTGATAAATATATGACTTTTGCATTTTCTTTATTTGGTATTGAAGAATATGCATCATATACTACGTCTGGCATCATTACCATTCCTGCTCCACCACCATATGGTGTATCATCTACTTTTTTGTGTTTATCTTTAGAAAAATCTCTAATGTTGATTAAATTTATTTGTATTAACTGCTTTTCAATTGCTTTTCCAATAACGCTTTGCTTAACTGCTTCAAACATTTCTGGAAAAAGAGTTAATATATCAAATCTCATTATTTTTCCTTTCTTAAACTAATCCTTTTATTAAATGAACTATTATTTTTTCTTGTTCTAAATCAATTTGTTTAATAACTTCACCAATCCCAGGTAATAATATTTGTTTTCCATCTTCTGATTTTATAACATAAATATCATTTGCTCCTGAATTGTATATGTCTTCTACTTTTCCAAGTAATATATCTTCGTCAGTATAAACTGATAGTCCAAGTAAATCTGCTATAAAATAGGTATCTTCTGGAAGCTTTCTTGCATTTTCTCTTGCTATTTTTATATAGCAACCTCTATACTTTTCTGCTTCTTCAACAGTATCAATTCCTTTTAGTTTAAGTAAAATCTGATTTTTACTATATTTTACTTCGTCAATTTGAATGTCTAGTAATTTACCATTTTTTTCTACTAGAATAGATTCTAGTTCTTCAAATTGAGAAATATCGTCTGTAAAAGGATTTACTTTTACCATACCTTTAATTCCAAAGTGATTTACAATTTGACCTAATTCAAAATATTCTTGTTTCATAATTTTCCTCTAATCCACAAATTCAATAATTACCTTTTTGTGTTCTTTGGCAGCTAAAGATTTCATAACAGTACGAATTGCTTTTGCAATTTTCCCTTGTTTTCCAATTACTTTTCCCATATCTGAGTCTGCTACTTTTACTTCAAATACTGTAGCTCTTTCCTCTTCTCTTGAGTTTATAGTAACTTGTTCTTTATTGTCTACCAAATTTAGAATAATGGTTTCTAAAATTTCTTTCATTTAAGTTTTACCTTCCTTATGAAAATTATTTTTTAGCTACTCTTTCTACTAATTCTTTTACTGAATCTGTTGGTTTTGCACCATTTTTGATCCATGTAGCTAATTTTTCGTTATCTATTACTATTGTAGAAGGTTCTGTCATTGGATCATATGAACCAATTTTTTCGATGATTTTTCCATCTCTTGGGCTTTTAGAGTCTGCTACAACTATGTGATAGAATGGAGCTTTTTTAGCACCTTGTCTTTGTAATCTGATTTTTACCATTTGTTTTTCACCTCCTGAAAATTTGTTATTTATATTTTTTAAAATTAAAATCTTTCTCCATAATAATGTTAAAATCGCTGGTCCTTGGTGTCGAGCTTCCTTCCCTTGGATGTCACAAAAACAAATAAATTTGTTTTTGGACACTATCGGTTGGAACTCTCCAACCGTTACGCTTCGCTCCACCTTACGCGGACTGCGCTTTCTTTTAACATTATTATTCATTTTTTATTGAATATTTAAAATTTAAAATTTTTCAAGTCCATACCCTTCATCATCTTTTTCATTCCACCTTTGTTATTTTGCATTTGTTTCATCATTTTTTGTGTCATTTCAAAAGATTTCATAAATTTATTTATTTCTTGTACTGAAGTTCCACTACCTTTTGCAATTCTTACTCTTCTGCTTCCATTTAGTAGTTTTGGATTTTTTCTTTCAGCTTTTGTCATAGAACAAATCATTGCTTCTATTCTAACAAATTCTTTGTCGTCTATTTTTACATCTTTTAGCTGATTCATTCCTGGAACTAGTTTTAGTAAAGATGAAAATGAACCCATTTTTTTAATTTGTCTTAGCTGTGTTAAATAATCGTCTAAGTCAAATTCTTTTTTCTTAAGCTGTTTTTCTATTTTTTCAGCTTCTTCCAAGTCAAAACTTTCTTCTGCTTTTTCTATAATTGAAAGCACATCACCCATTCCTAAAATTCTTTGTGCCATTCTGTCTGGATGAAATACTTCTATATCACTTAATTTTTCTCCTGTTGCTGCAAATTTAATTGGTCTTCCAGTAACTTTTTTTACTGATAGTGCAGCACCACCACGAGTGTCACCATCTAATTTTGTAAGAACGACTCCATCAATACCTAGATTTTCATTAAATGATTTTGCTACATTTACAGCATCTTGACCTGTCATACTGTCTACTACTAATAGAATTTCATGTGGTTTTACATTTGTTTTTACGTTTTTAAGCTCTTGCATTAGTTCTTCGTCAATATGTAATCTACCTGCTGTATCTAATATTACAACATCATTTAATTTGCTCATTGCTGTTGACATAGCTTGTTTAGCAATATGTACAACATCTTTTGACTGTTCATTTGCAAACACTGGTATGTTAAGTTGGGCTCCAACTACTTGTAATTGCTTAATAGCTGCTGGTCTATAAACATCACATGCAACTAATAATGGCTTTTTGCCTTGTTTACGAAGTAAGTTTGCTAGTTTTCCTGCTGTAGTTGTTTTACCAGAACCTTGAAGACCTACTAACATAATAACTGTTGGTGGATTTGGAGTGAAATTTATTTTACTTTCTGTTCCTCCTAGAAGTTCTACTAATTCATCTTTTACTATTTTAATAACTTGTTGACCTGGCGTTAATGATTTTAACACATCTTGACCTAAAGCCTTTTCTTGTACAGATGCAATAAATTCCTTAACTATCATATAGTTAACATCTGCTTCTAGTAATGCAAGCTTTACTTCTCTAAGCATTTCTTTTAAATCTGATTCTGTAATTCTTGCCTTACCTCTAAGTCTTTTAGTAATATCTTGAAGTTTTGAACTTAATCCCTCAAAAGCCATCTGTTAGCCCCCTTTTCCTTTTTTATGCTAAACAACTCAACTCTTCTCTCACATGATTCAAAATTTTTTCAATTTTTTTATCAGAAGATGTAGTTTCAATTTTGCTTAATTCTTCTAATATTTCTTGAAGCTTACGTTCTTGATTTAATGTCTTTTTCATAAATGTTAGCTTTTCTTCTAATTCGAAAAGTTTATTTTCCCCCTTTTTTATTATGTCTCTTACTGCCTGTCTTGTTATATTATTATTTTCGGCAATTTCTGAAAGTGATAAGTCATTATTATAGTAATCATTTATTACTTGATATTGTTTTTCAGTTAGCATCTTCCCATATATTTGGCATAGCATACTTACTTTAACATTCTTTTCCAAATGACATCACTCCTTCATCTCGAGTAGTAATTACTTTTCTGGATTAGAAAAGTTGTCTGACCGTCGGGCTCATAACCCAAAGGTCAAAAAAATATTAGCATTATTTTGTAATGCTAATATACTTTACACTATTTTTGTTAATTTGTCAAGTGTTTTTATAATATTCACGCTATTTTTACTTAATTTTTACACTTTTTCAAGCCTTTATTTACAGAATCTATGATTTCCTATTGTTATAGTCATTGGTCTTGACCATATCCATTTGTTTGTTGCAGTGTTTGGGTTAAAATAATATATCGCACCATAACTTGGATCCCAACCGTTTAGTGCATCTTGCGCTGCTTTTCTTGAAGTTGAGTCTGGTGACATATTTATTTGTCCATCTGATACTGCGTCAAATGCACCTTTTTGATATATAACTCCTACTACTGTATTAGGAAATGAACTACTTTTAACACGATTTAATACAACCGCTGCAACTGCAACTTTTCCTGTGTATGGTTCTCCCCTTGCTTCACCATGCACTAATCTTGCTAATAAATCTAAATTAGTTGAATAACTTGAATTTGAATTATTAGATGAATTTATTCCCATTGCTGCTAATGTGTTTTTGCCTGCAATTCCATCTACTGTTAAACCATTTTTAGATTGAAAATATCTCACTGCCTTTTGTGTTTGAGTTCCATATATTCCGTCTATGCTTCCATTATAGTATCCCCATCTTTTTAATTTTGTTTGTATTTGTGTTACTTCGTCTCCTCTAGAGCCATATTTAGATAATGCTTCTACCTCGTTATTTCTAAAAAACATATTGTACGAAATAAATATTGCAAATACTAATATAATTGTTATCATTGAAATTATTGTTTTTTTATTTTTTAACATAAAAATACACCTACTTTGGTAAAATTTAATTATTGTTATTTTAACCAAATCAGGTGTTTATATACATTAAAATTAGAATATTCCTACAATGTTTCCGTTTTCGTCTAAGTCTATATTTTCTGCAGAAGGAATTTTAGGTAATCCCGGCATTGTCATTATTTTACCTGTTAATACTACTATGAATTCCGCTCCTGCTCTTAACACTACATCTTGTACATGTATATTAAAAGGTTCTTTACATTCTAGGTTTTTAGGGTCATCTGAAAATGAGTATTGTGTTTTTGCTATACATACTGGCAAATTGCTATATCCCAAGTCTTCAATTTCTTTAATATGCAATTTTGCTTCATCTGTAAATTCTACATCTTCTGCTCCATATATTTTTTGTGCTACTGCTTTTATTTTGTCTTCTATTGTTTCGTTTAATTCATACGCAAATTCAAAATTCGAAGTTTCTTGCACTAAATCAACAATTTTTTGTGCTAAATCTTTAGCGCCATCTCCACCTTTTTCCCAGCTTTCAACTAAGCTTAAGTTAATACCTTTTTCTTGTAACTTTTCTTGTAAAAATTTAATTTCAGCTTCAGTGTCGTGTGTATATTTATTTATTGCAACTATTACATTTAATCCATAACGATTTTTCAAATTGTCTACATGTCTTTCTAAGTTTTCAAATCCTTTCGCCAAATATTCAATACTTTCATTTTTTATATCTTCTTTTGGCATTCCACCATGATATTTTAATGCTTTAATAGTTGCCACACAAACTACTGCATCAGGTTTCAAATTTGCCTTTCTACATTTTATATCTAAAAATTTTTCTGCTCCTAAGTCTGCTCCAAATCCCGCTTCTGTAACAACATAATCTCCTAATTTTAAAGCAAGTTTAGTTGCAATTATACTGTTACAACCATGTGCAATATTAGCAAATGGTCCACCATGAACTATTGCTGGTGTTTGCTCTAGGCTTTGTACTAGGTTTGGATTTATAGCATCTTTTAATAATACTGTCATCGCCCCATCTGCTTTTAAATCTCTAGCTGTTATTGGTTTGTTTTCTTTAGTATATCCAACTATAATATTTCCAATTCTTCTTTTTAAATCATTTATATCTGTTGCTAAACAGAAAATAGCCATTATTTCAGATGCAACTGAAATATCAAAACCATCCATTCTTGGCACTATATTTTTTTCTTGTGATAGTCCTGTATTCACTACTCTTAGTTGTCTATCATTTAGGTCAACACATCTTTTCCATACCACTCTATCAAATCCTAATTCATTACCAAAATATATATGATTATCTATCATTGCTGACAATAAATTATTGGCTGATGTAATTGCATGTATATCACCAGTAAAATGTAGGTTTATATCTTCCATTGGTGCTATTTGACTATGCCCTCCGCCTGTTGCTCCACCTTTTATTCCAAATACCGGTCCAAGTGATGGTTCTCTTAGTGCAAGTATTGCATTTTTTCCTATTTTTCTTAGTCCATCTGCTAATCCAATTGCCATTGTTGTTTTGCCTTCTCCTAGAGGAGTAGGGTTTATAGCTGTTACTAAAATTAATTTACCATCTTTTTTATCTTTTAGGCTCTTATATACTTCAGGAGAAATTTTTGCTTTATATTTTCCGTATTGCTCTAATTGCTCTTCTTGAATATTTAGTTTTTCTGCTATTTTGGTTATTTTCTCTAATTGTGTATTTCTTGCAATTTTAATATCTTCCATATCTATTTCTCCTTATATACTCTTTTAGCAGTAATATAATAATACAGTTTTACTGTAAAAATCATTATATTACTGCTAATTTTAAAACTAAACTAGTAGCCCTACTACAACACCAATAGCTGCTCCTACAATAACTTGAACTGGTGTGTGTCCTAGAACCTCAACTAATCTTTCAGATACCTGTAAACCTGTTAACCCAGGTGTTTCAACTATTTTATTTAATAGCTTAGCTTGTTTTCCTGCTGCTCTTCTAACACCTGCTGCATCATACATTACTATAAATGAAAAAATTAAAGCCACAGCAAATAATGGTGAATTAATTCCAACATTCTTTCCTATCATAGTTGTTAAAGATACTACCACCCCAGAGTGTGAACTTGGCATTCCACCTGCTTGCATTAATCTTTTAAAATTAAACTTTTTACTCTTTACTAAATCATAAATAAACTTAAATAATTGTATTCCAAACCACACAATAAATGGAACAATTATATATTTATACTCTTCAAAAAAACTCCCCTGCATTTTCTATTCCTCTTCTTGTACAAAATTCTCTTCTTTTATTTCCTCGCCATCTTTTAATAATATAGTAATTCTCTTTTCAGCATTTTCTAATAAGTCATTACATTGTTTTGATAGTTTCATTCCCTCTTCAAATTTAGAAACAGATTCGTCTAAACTTAATTCGCCTTTTTCTAATTCTGTAGCTATCTCTTCTAATTTGTTCATTGCTTGTTCAAAATTTAAATCCTTTTCCATTTTATTCCCCTTGTTCAAATTATTTTTCTGTTACAATTTCTGTATTAACATCTACAATATATCCTTTTATTAAATGTGTTGTTACTGTATCATAAACAGTTACATAATATTTTCCATCACCTTGAATGCTTACATTAAATGATACATCGTCTAAATTTCCCCAATCTTTAGTCCATACATCTTTTACAAGATTTACTGCCTTATTTTCTTTTGGAGTCATTTGGTTCTTGTCCTCTACTGAATCATTAGATGCTGTAGTTGTTTCATTTTTCTTTTCTTCAGTTTTTACTTCTGTTTCCACATTATTATCTAAAATCTCATTTAGCATATTGTTTAAACCTTGGTTAGGATCTGGCAATATGTTTCCCTTTGCTTCAACATTATCAGCAGAAATTGGCTCAGATCTAAAATGTTGATATCCTAAACACACTAAAGCAAATACTACTATTGCAATAACTATTATTACTAAAATATTTTTAGTTGTTTTACTCATACATTTTCTCCTATTCTATAATCTTTGCTTTTGTTTCTCCATCTTGTAATTTAATAGATACTTCGTCTTCTTTTTTCAATTGTTCTTTTTTCTTTATAACAACTCCATCTTTTAATATAATTCCATAACCTCTTGCTAACGTTTTTAACGGGCTCAATGAATCTAACCTCAATATTAGATTTTGTGCTTTTGCCTTTTCTTTTTGCAATTTATTAGTTATTATATGTTCCATTGACTTTACTTTCATATCAACTAACATATATTTTTCGTTTACTCTTTGTAGTGCTCCTGTAAATGCCTTATTTGTCATACATTTTTCATAACGTAATTTCATAAATTGAATTTTACGTACTAGAGCTTGTTTATATCTATTTTGATAATTTTTTAACTTTAAGTTTAACTCTGCAATATCTGTTACAGCTAGTTCAGCTGCAGCTGATGGTGTTGGTGCTCTTAAATCTGCTACAAAATCTGCTATAGTAAAATCTGTTTCATGTCCTACTGCAGATATAACTGGTAATTCTGAATTATATATTGCCCTTGCAACGACTTCTTCATTAAATGGCCATAAATCTTCTAATGAACCTCCGCCTCTTGCCACAATAAGTACATCCGCCAGTTTATTTTTGTTCATAAACTCAATGCCTTCTGCTATTTTCTTACATGCTCCTTCTCCTTGTACAGGTACTGGAAATAACCTTATGTGCACATTTGGATTTCTTCTGGTAGACACATTTATAATATCTCTAATAACAGCTCCTGTATTTGATGTAAGAACTCCTATTGTTTTAGGCATCATAGGTATTGGCTTTTTATGTGCTTGATCAAATAGTCCTTCTTTTTCTAATTTTCCTTTTAGTTCTTCATATGCTGCTCTTAAATCTCCCATTTTACCTAGTTGTTTCATTGCTTTTGCATATAATTGATATGTTCCATCTCTTTCAAAAACAGATACACTTCCTAATATCATTACCTTCATTCCATCTTGTGGAACAAAGTCTAGATGTCCAGTATATGTTTTGAACATTATTGCTTTTATTAAAGATTTGTCATCTTTTAATGTAAAGTACATATGACCTGTATAATGATTTTTAAAATTTGAAATTTCTCCTTCTACTAATACATTAGCAAAATATTCGTCCTCTTCAAATTTATCTTTTATATATTTATTTAGTTGACTTACACTAATAGGATTATATGTCATATCTACTCCTCATTTGCTATTCCTGTTTGTTTTATAATGTTAGCTAATACACCATTTATAAAAGCAGGTGAAGTATCGTCTCCATACTTTTTAGCTATTTCCACAGCTTCATTAACAACTACCTTGTATGGTAATTCTGTATACATAATTTCATATGTTGCAAGTTTTAATAATGTAATATTTATTTTTGATACTCTTGAAATATCCCATTTCTCTTTTAAGTTTTGAGATATTAATTCTAATATTCTTTCTTCATTCTTAGCAATTCCATTCACTGTTTCAGTCATATATGTTTTTGCTTTTTCTTGACTAACATTTTGTTCTGCTAAAAATAATTCAATTTGTTCATTATATTCTTCTTGCTCCATTTTTTGAATTTCTAAGCTATATAGTAATTCAAAAGTAAGTTCTCTCATTTCTGTTCTAGTCATGTATTTGTTACTCCCTTTTATAACCTATCTATAAATTTTTTGGTTTTTTCTTTTACATTTTCTTTATTTCTTTGTATGTAGTTGCCAAGCCATATACATACAATTATTAAAGCTATTGTAAATAAAACTTTATATAAATTTGTGCAAAATAGGATAATTGATAATGCAATTCCTATTAAGCCTCCTACTATACATCCACCATATTTATCACAAAAAACTTTGAAACTGTCCATATTTTTTTGCTCCTTTCACCTTTTATTCTTGTGTCATTGGTTTTACAGGTTCAATATCTTTTACTTTAATATTAACCTCTTTTACTTCTAAATCTGATGTTTTCTTTATTGTTGTTTTTATTTTTGTTTGTAAATTAGTAGATAACTCTTTTATTACTGCATTTTCTTTTACGCTTAAATTTACAAATACTGTTACATTATTTTCATTATCAAGCTCTACTCTTGTTGTTACATTTTCTGCACTGTCAAATCCTTTAACTACGCTATTTACTAGATTTTCTATAGTATCTTTTGTAATTAAAAGTTTACCATCAGAATTTTCTAATAATATTCCATTTTTATAATCCATTTCTTGTTTTGAACTTGAATCAAAAAATATACATTTTATAGCAAGTAGTATAAATACTATGCTTAATCCCAACATAATATTAGAACTCAAATTATCATTTATTGCCATTACTACTAGTTCATGTACTAAATCAACACTTAACCAACCAAATATCATTAAACACACTATTATTGATATTATAAGCATTAAACTTGAAAAAAGAGCTAGTCCTATTCTATCTAAAATTTTCATATTTTACTTCATCCTTTCTTGCAAAGTATGTGATGTTTAAAATTTAAATTAGGCACAGTAAAATTTATTGTGCCTAATGTTTGCTTTTATTGATTTTCTTCTGTCTTTTCGTTGTTTGTTTCCATATTGTCTGTGCTAACACCTTGAATATGGACATTAACTTCAACTACTTTTAATCCTGTCATACTTTCAACTGCTTTTTTTACTTTGTTTTGAATTTCAAATGCAACATCTGGAATTCTAGCACCATATTCTACTATGATGTTTACATCTATTTTTGTTTCTTTTTCTCCAGAGTCAACTTTAATTCCTTTTGCTAGGTTCTTCTTACCACTAAGTACTTCTGAAATTCCTCCTGCAAAGCCTCCTGACATTTGAGCTACTCCTGGCACTTCTGATACTGCTACTCCTGCGATTACAGAAATTACGTCATCTGCAATTTTTATATTAGTATTATTTTCTAATGCTACTTCCCCATTAGTTTCAACTAGACTTTCAACCTCTTTTATTTCTTTGTTTTCTTCTTCCATAAAGAAACCTCCTTTTTCTTAAGAAATTTATATGTATTAGTATATCAATTTTTTTGAAATTTTACAACTATTTTTGAAAAATATTATAATAAGACGAGAATTATTTTTATTCTCGCCTTATTATTTTTAACACCTTTTTGGTTTACAACTCAAATATACTACAGCTTAATAAAACCGTAACAAAAATTCCATTTTCTTTGCCACACTCCGTTAATCCTTCGCCTGTTGTAGCGGTAATACCAATATTTTTCTCACCTACAGACAACAAATTCGCAATAGTCCTCCTCATTTCAGGTATCTTTGGAGTGAACTTTGGCTTTAGAGCTTCTATAGAAATTGAAACATGTTCAATTTTTATTCCATCCATCGCCTTTAAAGCCTCCTTTAAATACTCTTTGCTATCTGTAATTCCTTCTTTGCACATTTTATCTGCTACTTTTCCAAGGACATTATAAGTCGTTGCTCCAGATACTGCATTAGTTAAAGCATGGAGTACAACATCTCCATCACTATTTGCCGAAAGCGAATAATCTGCTTCAAACTTTACACCACCTAGCATTAATGGCTTAGTTTTTAGACTTTCAATCCGATGACTGTCTTGTCCAATAGTAGTAAAAAATCTTCTCATCTTCTTGTTTCCTCCTTTTGGTGTTATAAATTATTAAAAGAATTTTCTTTTAATAACAAGTTTATTAACTTCTATTAACCATAATATCATAATTATTCTATATTTTCAAGTTCATTATAATAACTAACTAATTATATTCATTCATCAAATAGTACTCACAAACATAACATTTAATTTTTCGCAAACAAAAAAATCAACCATTTACAGTTGATTTCTTGTTTTTCGTTTGGTTCAACGATTTAATCTTTTGGAGCGATTTCGAAACAGGTGTGCGAAAAAAACACATACTATCTTTTAAGCTCTTATATAATTCGATTTAATGATTATATTCTAATATAAAATTGCAAATTTATCAATAGTTTAAATTTGAAATTTTTAATGTTTGGTTAATTTTAAAAGTAAAATTCAGTTTAAAATCTAAGACTAAACTTTCGTAAAAAAATTTATTGAATATATTTACTTTAAATTTTATTTAGTATATACTTATTTTAAATTATAAAATAGGGTGATAAAAATGGAGTATAAAGGATATAAATTTAATTTAAGTGGTGTATATAAAGTTGAAAATAATAAAAAAATATACGCATTAGAAATTTTAAAAGAAAATAATCAGATCTTTAAAAGTGATTGGATTTATGAAGATGAAAAAAGAGCTTTCAAAGACGCTAAAGAAATGATTGATAAGAATAGTTTCGATACAGAGATAATAAGAAAAAATACCAATAATGAAAATTTGAAAAAGGATACTGTTTATCAAAGTAGGAAAAAGAAAAAATTTGCTAATAATGTAATAGTAACATCAATTTTGTTATTAGCAATATCATATATTGTAAGTTTATTTGGAATTAATGATATTCAAAAAGAATTATCAATGTTTGTATATGGATATTTTGGAATAGGAATATTATTTATTATTTTAATGTTATTTTGGGGAATATTTGCAAAAGGAAACTATAAACTAAATAATAAACAAAAGAAAGCCTATTCAATTATGTGGTGGATCAATTTACTATATAATAAAGGACCTGTATTACCTTACCAAGAAGAAACATTAGATAAAGAAAAAGGTTGGTATTCATCAAGTATATTAATTTTGAATGTAATAGAATTACTTCCTATTGTTTTTATACTAATGGGATGTATAGAAAACCAAGTATATTCATTATTATTTTATAACATTATTATAGGTTGTATCTTATCTTTAATAATTTATATATTTAGTATAATTTGGGAAGTTAATGATTCTAAAATTAAAGGAGAATCATTTCCTTTTAAAAGAGTAATTAGTCCAATTTTAGCTATATTGGCAATAGTAATATTTGTTTGTATTTATATAAAAATTTTTGGAATACAATATGGGAGGTAAGCATGGGATTATTTGGTAATAAAAATAATAAAGAAAAAGAATATTTAGAAAGTTTGGATATTAATTCTATGATGAATGAAAAATTTTGTTTAGAAGTAGATGAAATTTATACAATTGTTGGTGTTGGTACAGTTATCACAGGTATAGTAAAATCAGGAATGTGCCATAGTGGCGATTATGCATCTTTAAAAACACAAAATGGCGATTTAGATACTACAATTTTAAATATTGATATGCTTCGTGATGATAGAAATGTAAGAAAAAAATCAAATGGAATAGCATATAGAGGCGAACATGTTGGTATTAATATTAGAGGAATAGATAAATCACAAATTAATAAAGGAGATATATTAACGTTAAAATAATATTAAAAACTGACTTTGTCAGGTAAAATGTGAAATAAAGCGCATAAGTTTGGTATCTTTTAACTTACACACTTTATTTCACACTATATTGCTAACAAACATAATCCAATTTTATTTTGATCTTCTTTGTTTAATTCAGTAATTCTAGCAACAATCATTAAAATATATTTTGGAATACTTAAATTCATTCTATATTCTTCATCAATCGCTTTTAATTTTGTATCAAATTTCTTAAATAATTCTTTTTTATCACAATCTAAATTAGAATAAGCTGTTTCACTTAATCTAATTGATAATTTCAATCTATCTTTTTCATTCATACTTTTTATATAATCAATTATTTCTTTAAAATTCATTACTATCACTCCAAACTTAAATTTTATTTTTTATTACCCATCTGTCTTTGTTTTCTTTCTTTTGTTCTTTTTCAGTTATTTTCTCTTTAGGTTTAACTTTTCTAAAAGCATTTGTTGCAATTTCAAAATCATCATCAGAAAATACTCCTGCTTTGTGTAAATCTTCTGAAACATACTTATATTGTTCATCTTTATCAAAAGATATTTTATTGTGAAATCTAGTCATTAATCTATGCCAAAAATCTTTAAATTTTTGCAATTCTCTTTTTATTTTTTCTTTTTCAGCTTGTAATTTATTTATAATTTTATCTTTTGTAGTTATTTCACTTTTTAAATATTTAATTTCATCATCTTTTTTATCTAGTTGATATTTTAGTGAATTATTTTCTTTTTCTATTTTAGAATAACTATTTTCAAATTCTTTAATTACTATATTCAAATCATTTACAGAAGTCATTGTTTGAGTTGTTTCTTGTACTTCATTAATAAAATCTTTAATTTTATTGATATCTTCATTTGAAATTACACTATTATTTTTACTAATAAAATTGGGCTTTAAGGTATTTAGCATATTTCTTATATTATTTGAAGATTTATAGACTTTTTCAGTTTGTTCATTTGCCTTTTTTAGTTTTAAATTATGTTTTTCATAATTTTGCTTAATAATTTTGTAATCTTGCATATTTCTAGAATTTATATCTTTATTTCTTCCTTTTTGCTTTTCTTTTAATCTCATTTCATCATTATAAATTCTGTTATATGACTTTATACAGCAAGTTCTCATTTTGTCTTGCATTTCAGCAAGTGACTCTTTTGTAAATAGTTTTGTTTTACCAACTTGCCTTTTCATACCTCTTGAACAATTTTCTATAACAGGTACACCAACTATATGAAGATGTGGCGAACTTTCATCAAAATGTATAGTTGCATTTGCTATTTTAAATGATGGTACAATTGTATTTAAATCTGAAATCTGTTCTGCAAATACATCTACCATTTTAAATCTATATTCATCATCTTTATCAGACCAAAAGTCCATATCTACAAGTTCAATTATAATTTCACATGCAATATCATTTTGAGAAGCACATACTTTTTCAAAATAATTATCTATTTTTCTATCATTTCTTGTTTGTTTATTGTTATATTCAATTCTTGATTGTTCAAATTCTTCTAAATATAGATTTTTAACATTATTTACAATATTATCTGTTCCATAAATTGTTCTAATTAATTCTTTTTCATTATCATAATCACGAAGATTATGCTTATTAACACCTGATAAATCATTTGCATTTTGAATTGCATTATTTGATAGAGAAGTAGTGCCAGATGTATTTCCTTTTGCAATCTTTTTTGCAACTTTACTTTTGTTTTTATCACTTCCTAAATGGAATGAATAAGATAATTCTTCAGCCAATAAAACCACCTCCTTGAAATTTCTTCGAAGCAGAGGACTTTGGCTTGCCATAAGTCCTAACCCCCTATGAGTTATGACGTACCATCATAACTCGGTGGCTCTGCGAGGCAATAAATTTTCTCTCACAGAGATAAAATTTATTCAAATTAACTATCACCACTTTCATTTTTACTTTTTAAAAACAAAACGTGCCACGTTAATTTAATTGTTGCAGAGAAAAGATAAGTGGTATTCCTGCAACAATTATTTATGCTTTTTCTTCGAAGTAATGTGGGTAACAACACCCAATCGTAATTTTCCTTCTGGTTTTGCCAAGAAGTTTTTTAATTGTTTTATTTCTACAAATCTTATAATCTTTTGATTTTTCTTAATCTTAAATTCTACAGCTCTGTTTCTAATCTTTGCAACTTCTGTTTTAGTATCATAATTTTCGTCAATCTTATCATCATGGAAGTAATATTCTCCCAAATCCATATAGTTAATATCTAATTTTTTTTTCAATGTTCCTATATAATTCTCTAATTGTTCTTTACTCATATTTACACTAACTTTAGCATCTTCAAGTTTTCCATCTCGTTCTATCATGGTAGGAACATCAACAATTCCTTTATCATATAGCTTGTCTATCTGTTCAATAAAGTTACTTCTAAAATTTACTTTTTCTATATCAAAACTTCCGTCTTTATTTTTCTTTAATGTAGCATTATCTATGAATTTTGAAATAAAGCTTTGTTTTTCATCTTTACTTTTCATAGTCCAAAGTTTTAATAAAACATCTTTATACATTTCATGTTCAGTTAGTTTTTCTCTTTCAATATCTCTTTCAGCCATTAAATGTTGTGGGTTATAATTTTCTTTATCAAAGTCTAATGCATCAATTCTTTTATTTTCTAATACAGATAGTTTTTCTTCTATTAGTTTGTAATCTTCAGAAAAATCTTCCATCTCTAAAATGCCATTCATATATGCTTTTTTTAGTCTGTCTTTCTGTTGCAGAAGTTTCTTTATTTCTTCATCAATTTTCTTACTTTCATCATCTTTCTTTTCAGCAAGTATAGGGTAAAAATACTTTTTAACATGATAATCGTATTCTACTAAGTCTAATATATAATCAATTAAGCAGTTTTCAATTTCATCTTCGTTATAATAAAGCTTACAAGTATCACAATAGTAATACATATATTTAGATTTCTTTCCACCAGTTCCCTTACAAGTCATTATTTGACCACAAGTAGGACACACTAATTTTTGAAAGAATATATAAACTCTATTTCTACAATATGCTCTTTGATTTGTTTCTTTTTGTTTTTGAACTTCTTCCCACATAGCTCTTGTTATAATAGGAGGTACAACATCCATAAATAGTTCTGTTTCTCTATCATTATCATATTTGTATCTTTCATAATCGCCCATATATATTTTATTATTTATAATTCTGTTAATAGAGGAATCAATCCAATGTTTTACTTCTGGATATAAAACTTTTTCTTTATTTAAAATATTGGCAATTATTTGATAACTTTTACCTTCTAAATACATTTCAAATATTCTAATAACAACATCTTTTGTACTATTGTCAATTTTCAATGTTTTATCTTTATCTCTATAATAACCTAGAGGACATTTTCCAGGAATATGACCAGCTTTTATAGCACCATTTAATCCAAATTTTGTTCTTTCAGAGACTATTTCAATTTCTAGTTGAGAAAGAACTGTTAACATTCTAACAAAGAAACGACCATTTGCAGTTGAGGTATTTACATCATCTACATCTTCTTATGACAAAAACTAAAAAAATATTGATATTTAGTAGCTTTCGCCTATAATTTATCAAACTAAATATAATTAAACCAAATAAAAGTGTAGATTTTATAAATCTATGCTTTTATTTGGTCTGCGTGGAAGTTTGAAACCAAGCAAGGTTTCAAGAAGAGTAA